>FRDC01002472.1_pt1 | contig 93621 bp, 71 predicted proteins | sample 1106171 | NCBI WGS metagenome assembly FRDC01 (sample SAMEA3930566, study PRJEB13176) | freshwater metagenome | biome: Drinking water system; feature: drinking water; material: water | place: Singapore | collected 2014-12-20
GGCTAAAGTGGATCAGTTTCATCGGCTTTTACATTATCATCTACGGAGCAGTCCGTGGCAAGGACTAAAAAGGTTGCGGATTCGGTTTCACGCTGATGCAATCCCTCCCTGGGAGTCTTGGCCGTCAACTTCTAAAGTCAGGTAGTTCAGTTGGTTAGAATATCGCACTGTCACTGCGGGGGTCGCGAGTTCGAGTCCCGTCCGGACCGCAATGAAGCAAAAACCCTTCTCAAATTGAGAAGGGTTTTTTATTCTTCAAAAAAATAAAAAATCAAATTTACAATTTCGTATTGAAAAATAATTCCCGTAACAATTACGAACTTGTTTCGTAAAAATCAAAATGCGAATAATTCTCTTTTTTATTTCATCACTTTATTTAATTAACGTTAGTGCTCAACCCGATAGTACAAAACGCTCAAAAAGCGAAGCACTCATGCTAAGCTATCAATTGTACAACCAACTTTTAAACGGTGAAAACATGTGCGCACTTGCACCAAAATATTCTGAAGATCCCGGCTCGGCAAAAAATTGCGGCGAATATGCAAACATTAAACGCGGCGAGTTTATTCCCAAATTCGAAGAAATTCTTTTCAAATTAAAACCCGGCGAATATTCTAAACCATTCAAAACCGAATACGGTTATCACATTGTACAATTAATTTCCATCAACGAAAAAAAAACATATACCTGTCGCCATATTCTTATCACGTATTTTCGTTCGTGATTTTTGTTTAACCCAATTTTTATACTTTTTTATTTGGCGGCCTTAAGGGGCTGTCGGCTGTACGCTTCCGGCTTCAACGGCGTTAGTTGCGGCTCCGTTAGCTTCCTTCGGTCGCTTACTCGCTCGCACTACCGCATCGTTTCATCCGTGCAGGGTACTTGCCTCCATCCCCGGCCGAAGTGAGGCCGAAAATGAAACAAAAAAATTAGATTATTCTTTAATAACACTAACTATCTTTTTTTTTGTTTCATTTTCTGTTTCACTTAAAAAAAAAAATCCCCATGACGTTCCATCACAGGGATTTCAAATATACTAACTACTAAAAGCTTCTTTGCTATCTCAACAACGTTACATGGCCCACGTAATCATGATCAATGCCTTTAAAGTCGCGAGCTTTTACTTTCCACACATAAACATCGCTCTTCGATTGCGCATTCTTATGTGTCCCATCCCATCCATCACTTGGTGTATAAGCTTCAAAAATTAATTCGCCCCAGCGATCAAAAACATACAACGTAAAATGGGTAACATCTAAGCCTATTCCTTCTACTTTAAAAATATCATTCACTCCATCTCCATCAGGAGTAAATGTATTCGGTACGTACAACCCAAACTGTTCCTGTATTATTACCGGATAAGAAATTGAATCTTTGCAACCATAGGCATTTGTAACGGTTAAAGATATAGTATAGGTTCCCGTATCTGCGTAAGTGTGTTGTGGGGTAGGTAATGTTGATGTGGTTCCGTCGCCAAAATACCACTGGTACAATATTTCACCGGTAGCAATTTCATTCATTGTAATTTCGGGCGTGTAAATTGTTGTAATGTGCGGGTCGTAAATAAAATCTGCAACAGGTACAGGATAAGCTTGCACAAAATTAGGTTTCGTAACAGTTGTACTACAACCCGCTGCGCTTATAGCTGTAACACAAACGTCGTAAGTGCCCGGCGTGTTATACGCATGAGTTGCCGACGACGAAATATCGGTCAAATCTACTGTTCCATCACAATCAAAATCATACAAAAAATTGGTTCCTATATCAGTATTCAAAATAAACTGTGCCACGTAAGGCGTGCAACCGTCAGGATCAACCACGTTTACAAATAACGTTGGTAGTGGGTTTACATTTATAATTACTGAATCGGTAGCATTAGGGTTTGTGCAACCATCACTTACAGTTACATAATAAGTTGTGGTTGTACTAGGTGTAACAGCTGCGTTAGTACTCGAACCGGTAGTTAATCCGGGTACTGTTGTTCCTGCGCCATCAACCCAAGTAAATGTATATGGGCCGCCATTTCCACCCGATGCATTCGCTGTAATGTTTGCCGTTTGTCCGTCACAAATGGTTTGATCGGGGCCGGCTGTAATTGCTAATTGAGGATTTACAGTAATCGTAGCACAATCGGTTGCAGAAATACAACCTTTGTTATCCGTTACAAACATACAATAGGTCGTAGTAATTGTCGGTGTAACTACAATTGGACCTGCGCCGGTCATGCCTGCAGTTGTCCATGTAATCGAGTATGGTGCTGTTCCACCTGCTCCACTCGCAAAAACTTGCGCACTGTCTCCATAACAAATGGTTTGATCAAGATCGGCTACACCGGTTAAGATATTCGGTTGTGTTACATTAATACATTGCGTAGCTGTACATCCATTCGCATCAGTTAAAGTTGCACAATAATTTCCCGCAATTAAATTCACGGCAACGTTTGTTGTTTGCGCTGCAGGATCTGTCCATAATACGCCTATTGTTCCCGTTCCACCTGCCGATGTAATGGTTGCAGTTCCATCAGTATCACCAAAACAAGTTGGTGGCGTAAATGTCATACTTGCTACTGTAGGTCCGGGTTGGTCAATAACAGTTATTGATGCGTTTGCTGCACATCCATTTCCATCTGTTACTGTAACGGAGTAAGTACCTACGCAAATTGCACTATTCGTCGCTGAACTTGGCGTAGCTCCCATCGGCCAAGAAAAGGCGTAAGGTGTAGTTCCGCCAAATCCTTGTGCCAAAGCTGTACCGTTACATAATCCGCAAAAAGCATCTGTTGACGCAGCAACTGCCGTTAATACTGTAGGCTCATTTATTGTTGCCGATGTTGTAGCAATACACCCGTTATTATCCGTTACAGTTAAAGTATATGAACCTGCACATAAACTATTCGCGTTAGCAGCGGTTCCTGCACCACCGCTCCAAGAATATAAATAAGGCACAGTTCCACCTGCATTCATAGTTGTAATTGTTCCGTTACAATTTCCAAAACAGTCAACGTCGGTAGTGCCCGATACGTTAGATGTGAGTAATGCAGGTTCAGTAATGGTTACTGTTGCAGAAGCGGTACATCCGTTAGCATCAGTAACAGTCATTGTTGATGGTCCTGCACACAATCCACCGGTAGTAATTGCAGTTGGAGTTGTTCCTGACGTCCATGAATAAACATTTCCGCCATTCCCACCTGTTGTTATTCCTGTCGCAGTTCCATCACATACACCAAAACAACTTACGTTTGTTTGTGATGCAATAGCCGCAACAAAAGATGCAGGCTCATTTATTGTTTGTGTTACGGATGCCGTACATCCTGCAGTATCTGTAACAGTAATAGCGTAAGTATCGCCACTTAAAGTTGTAGTAGATGTTTGATTGGTTAGCGATGAAATAGTTGTTCCACTACCGTCAATCCAACTATACGATAAAGTACCCGATCCACCTGATCCGGTAACAGAAATTGTTCCATCACCATATCCGAAACAAGTCACATCAGTTGCACTATTAATGACAAGAGTTGGGCCCGAAATATCATTTATACAAATTAAGCTGTCAATGAAACATCCGTTTGCATCTGTAATTGTGACATCATAACAACCTGAAAAAATATTTTGTGCGCAAGGTGTTGTTTGTGCGCCCGGGTCGTTCCACAAATAGGTTAATGGCGCAACACCGCCAAATCCACTTGCACATATCCAGCCATTATTTTGCAAACAATTTGCATCTTGTGAAGTATAAGACATGGTAATAACTGCCGGCTGTGTAATGTTTACACTTTGTGATAATACGCATCCATTTGCATCAGTAACACTTATTGTATAAAATCCTGCACACAAGTTTGTAATTCCGGCTGTATTAGACAATGCAGGATCGTCCCACAAAATGGTATAAGGTAAAGTTCCACCGGTAATTGTAGCTGTTGCCGTGCCTATACACTGTGAATTGCATAATAAATTAGTTGAAGCTAAAACAATGTTTAATCCACCCGGCTCAATGATGTTAATTGAAGTGGTATCGGTACATCCGTTTGCATCGGTTACCTGTACAGTATAGGTTCCAATGCATAATCCATTATTTAAATTTGTAACTGTACCATTCGACCAAAGAATTGTGTAAGGTGCTGTTCCACCTGTTATAGTAATATCTGCAAAACCGTCACACAAACCGCTACAACTTACCATGCCCGATGCGCTAATCACTACGTTTAAAACAGTAGGCTCTGTTATTGTTCCGCTATATGCGGCTGTACATCCATCGTTATCGGTTACAGTGACTGAAATTGGTCCGGCGCAAATTCCTGTATTTACAGAAGTGGTTGCCCCGTTAGACCACGAGTAACTGAATGGTGCAACACCTGCCGAAGTGGTTATTGTAGCAGTACCGTCGCAGGCAGCATTACATAAAACATTTGTTGAAGTTAGTGTGGCAGCAACAGGTACCGGTTGTGTAATTGTAAAACTTCCCGAAGTTGTACATCCGTTTGCGTCAGTAATATTTACAGTATATGTTCCATCACACATTGCTGAAATAGAATCAGTGGTTCCTACACTTGCTCCACCACTGTTCAACCACGAATAGGAGTAAGCCGGTGTTCCGCCAACAACATAAGCTGATAAAGAACCATTGCAATCGCCAAAACAAACCGGATCATAGGTGTTCACATTAAAAATTAATAATGGCGGTTCGGTAATAGTAACTGTTGCAGAAGCTGTGCAACCGGTTCCATCTGTAATTGTAACACCATAAGTTCCCGCAGTTAAATTGCTTGCAGTTGGTGTAGTTTGACTTGCCGCCGCAACGTCCCATAATATGGTGTAGGGAATTGTACCGCCTGCGGCATTTACTGTAGCGGCACCATTGTTTCCTCCGTTACAGGAAACATTTGTTGATGATAAAATTGTTGCGCTTGGTGCACCTAAGTCTGCAATTACAGCAGGTACACTAATCGTACACAGGTTTGCATCAGTTACAGTTAATATATATGCTCCGGCAACAACAGATGTTAAACAATTGGTTGTTGCTCCGGTGGTCCATGAATAAGTATAAGGCAGTGTTCCGCCGGTTACAGTTACACAAGCGCTTCCATCTGGATTTCCGCAATGCGCATCAACAATCACTGTTGTCCCTGCTAAAACTGCAGGTTGTGTAATTGTTGCGTTGTTGGTATAAGTACAACCATTTGCATCAGTCACCACCACGTTATACAATCCGGCACATAAATTAAATGCTGTTGAAGTTGTTTGCACTAACGGATCATTCCATAAATAAGTTAACGTTCCTGTACCGCCCGATGCTGTAATTGTAGCTTGGCCATCGCATGAACCGTTACATTTTGTATTCAGTGAAGCCATTGTTCCGGTAATTGCAGTTGGTTGTGTTATTGTAGTTGTTCCTGTAACTGTACAACCGTTTGCATCAGTTACCGTCACCGTATAGGCGCCGGCCGTTAGTCCGATTGGTGTTGCAGAGGTAGATCCTCCCGGTGCCCATAAATAAGAATAGGCTGTTGTGCCACCGCTTGCTACAGCAGTAGCCGAACCGTTAGCTCCTCCATTACACGAAACATTGGTTGATGAAACTGCAACTGCTAATGCCGTTGGTTGCGTTACTGTTGTTGTAGATGTACTATTACATCCATTCGCATCTGTTACGGTTACGGTATATGTTCCTGCAGTTAATCCGCTTACAGTAGCGGTTGTTGCACCACCCGGTGACCATAAATAACTAAACGGTGCGGTTCCTCCTGTTGTTGTTACGTTAACAGAACCATTTGCTCCACCAAAACATGAAACGTTTGCAACAGTACTTGCATTACTTGTTCCACCGGCAGTAGTACCAACAATTACTGTTCCGGTAACTGTACAACCTTTGCTATCAGTTACAGTTACTGTATATGAACCCGAAACTAAAGCTGTAGCAGTTGCAGTAGTTGCTCCACCCGGCGACCAAGAATAAGAGTAAGGGCCTGTTCCTCCTGCGACGGTTGCAGTTGCTGTTCCATTGGCTGCTGTACAACTTGCATTTGTACTCGACATCGCTACTGTTAATGCTGCAGGCTGTGTTAGTACCATTGATGATGTTGCAATACAACCGTTAGCATCAACTACACTCAAAGTATAAGTACCTGCACAAACACTTGTGAAATTTGGTCCTGTTCCTAACCCTGGAATTGTATATGTTAATGCCCCTGTTCCTCCTGTTGCAGACGCAATGATTGATCCGTTACATAATCCGAAACAACTGGGTTGCGTTAGTGCTGCAGGGTTAATTGTTATTGCCGGAGGGGCAATTAAAGTTACAGTAGCACTTGCAGTACATCCTTTTGAATCGGTAACTGTACAGGTATAAGTTCCTGCGCATTTCGAAGTAATGTTTGATGTAGTTGCGCCGCCAGTCCATGAGTAGGAATAAGGAGCAGTGCCGCCTGTAACTGCAGAAGTGACCGAACCGTTACATGAAGCATTACACAATGGATTTGTAGGTGTAAGCGAAATCGTTAAAACCGCAGGTTGCGTTATTGTTATACATGAACTTGCTGTACATCCGTTTCCATCAGTTACAGTTGCACATTGACTTCCTGCACAAAGGGTATTTGTTGTTGCTGTTGTTGCGCCATTTGACCATACTACACTTAAAGGTGCAACACCAGAAAAAGTTGCCGTTCCGCTACCATTACAAAGTCCGTTACAAGTAACGTTTGAATTTAATACAGTAGAAATTGTTGGACCCGCGGCGTTATTCACCACTGCCGAACCGGCTAATGAACATCCTGTAGTGCTTGAAGCTTGTAGGTAATATGTTCCGGCAGGTAAACTTGGAAGAGTAGCCCCTGCTCCAAGAACAATTGTGTGGGCGGCATCGGCATACCATGTATAAGTAATTGTTCCGCCTCCAACAGCTGCAGCAGTAACCGACCCGTTAGACGCCCCACATGTTGCGCCTGTAGAACTTGTAGCTAAAGTTAAAGTAGGACCCGCAGCGACAGTTGTTGATGCAGTACCCGTACAACCGTTCGCATCAGTTACAGTTACAGTATATGTTCCCGGTGCTACTGGTGTAATAGTTGCACCTGTTCCTAATCCACCACTCCATGAATAAGTGTATGCCGGTAATCCGCCGGCACCAACTGCACTAACACTTCCGGCAGTTGAATTACAAGGGGGAGTAGTGTTACTAGCAGCAACTGTAGGGTTTGCAACTGTAGTAACAGTAAGAGTAAAAGTTTGAGAGCAAGCACCATTTGACGCGGTTAATGTAATGGTATGTGTGCCTGTAGTTGAATAGGTAACCCCTGCCGGATTTGTTGCTGTTGACGTGGCCGGAGTTGCACCGGCACCAAAATTCCAACTATACGTTGTTGCACCAGTTGAAGTATTAGTAAAGTTGTATGAATTTGTGGACTGACAATTATTTCCTGTTACCGTAAAACCTGCCACAACGTTTGGTCCGTTGGCAACTGTAACTGAAGCTGTGGCTGTACATCCATTCGCGTCTGTTGCTGTGACCGTATAAGAACCTGCCAAAACGCTGCCTATAGATGCCCCTGAACCTAATCCACCACTCCATGAAAAAGTAATCGCACCAGTTCCGCCGGTAGCAGTTGCACTTACGCTACCTGTTGCGGTTCCAAAACATGTTGTAGGTGTAGATGAAGGAGTGATTACTATTGGCGCCGGGGCGGTTATTGTGCGTGTTGTTGTTGTTGTACATCCGTTGGCATCAGTAATTGTAGCAGTATAGGTACCTGCACACACCCCTGATTTAGAAGCACCTGTTCCTAATCCTCCACTCCATGAATAGGTGTATGGTGGCGTTCCTCCTGAAGCTACAGCATTAAGTGTTCCTGTACAAGGTGTGGCGCAGGTTAAATTTGTACTTGACGAGGTGGCAGATAAAGCGGCTGCCGGTCCTGTAATGGTTACTGTTGTTGTGTTGGTACAGGGTCCGCCTGCCGATAAATTTAATGTATAAGTTCCTGCCGGTAATCCGGCAAAACTCATTGTTGTTCCCGATCCCGTTTGCGTAGCAACAGTGGTTCCACCCGAATTTAAAACATTAACTGTATATGGAGGAGTGCCTGTTAAGGTTGCGGTTATTGTTGCTGTTCCACCAAAACACGCTACAGTACCGGCAGTTGCTGTTACTGTACAGGGTGCTACTATAGCACAGTTTGTAGCTCCCGTTCCACCGGTTTGTGAAAACTGTACATATCCTGATACGTTAGAAAAATTTGTTATCATTACCATATACCATTGCCCGGCAACAGCTCCGGTAATAGTTGCCGTTTCTGAAGCAGAAGCGGAATAGCTACAAGAAACAATATTCGCTGCAGACAAACCCGGACACATTGCTGCTTGCGAAGCAAATGGTCCCCATGCAATATAGTCAACATCAATTGGAGTACCTGCAGTTGAGTATTGATTAATTCCAATTATAATATTTCCTGATGTAGAAACATTCAAATAATAAAATGCCGGATTAGGTGATGATCCTAAGCATCCATAAATTCCACCTCCGCCTAATGAGGCAACACCTGTTGTGTTACAATAATTATACGCTGTTGTCGTACAAAACGGATCGGCAGTGGCACAAGTTGTATTCCCTCCACCCGATGTACAACCCCCACCTCCACCTCCACCACCTGCAGTACAGGTTACTGTAAGTGTAGCGCAAGTTGCATTATTTGCACAGGAAAATTGATCTACCAAAACATTTACAACACCGGATGTAGCCGGAGCATAAGTTACAGTTGATTGTAATCCACATCCGTCATCGTTATACCCTACACTGGCAGTACCTGCAGCATTAAACAAAGTAATTTGTGTATCCCATGCTGCTCCACCACAAGTTGCAAAAGTATAAGTGTTCCCTGCAGTTGTATTTACTGCCACATATTGACCTCCCATAACGCAAGGTACTGTAGTTGTACCCGGGCAAGTAGGCGTAATTGTAGATACTAAAGTGTTATTAAAAGTACACTGCGAATTTACCCAACATGAAGTGAATATAAAAAATGCTATAAGAAGTTTTTTCATTTTTTGCGCTTATTATTTATTTCACAATTTCAAATCGGTTTGGTTCGCTTAATATCGCTTTTTGATTGGCTTCGGGAAGTGCGTCAAATTCAGCTTTAGAAATTTTTACTTTTTCAAGATTGGTAGTTGATGAATTATTTTCTAATGAAAATTTGATTTTTTCCCATTCGGCAATTTGCACATCTACTTCTGCTCTTGAAGCTAAATACTTATTCCAACTTCCATCAGCAACACTTTTATTGTAAATTATTTTATCTGAAGAAATGTCTTGCATGGTTTTTGAAATATTATCGCGTTCAATTTTTAAAACGCGAATTTTTTCATTTGCTTTTATAATTGACTCACTGTTTACGCTTTGAGCATTTGATTTTATGCATAACGTAAAAATTAAAACTGAAGCAATCATCATGCGGTAGAAGAAGCTTCTTTTTATGTGCCGTAGATTTAACATAGTAAAACGAATTTGTTGTTAGGTGTAAAACATTGACGAATAGCCATCAAATAGTTGTGTGCTAAACAGTAGAAACCTATAAAAAAAATTGAACTTGAAAAATATTTAGTTAATCGAAAAAATATGGGGATTGAACTTATTAAATAAATAATTAATCGACTCAAAAAAGAATACTTCACCCAATTTAGTTAATAACTACAGGTAGATAAACAATTTGATTACTGTTTGTGGGCTTTTAACGAGTTAATGGCCCCAAAAATCTTCCAAAAATTTAGTATTAAAATCGCCGGCTCTAAACTTTTCACTTTTCATAAGAGCCTGATGGAAAGGAATTGTAGTAGCGACACCTTCAATAATATACTCAGATAAAGCGCGCTCCATTTTAGTAATTGCTTCTTCTCTAGTTTGCGCAACAGTAATTAGCTTACCAATCATAGAATCGTAATTTGGCGGAATAACATATCCTGCGTACGCATGTGTATCAATACGAATTCCGTGTCCACCGGGTGAGTGATAGTTGGTAATTCTTCCGGGGCTAGGAATAAAATTTTTAAAAGGATCTTCAGCATTTATTCGACATTGAATAGCATGTAAACGCGGCTCGTAATTTTTGCCGGAAATCGGAATCCCTGCTGCGATTTTAATTTGCTCTTTTATTAAATCGTAGTCGATAACTTCTTCGGTAATAGTATGTTCCACTTGAATACGTGTATTCATTTCCATGAAATAAAAGTCACGGTTTTTATCAACCAAAAATTCAACAGTTCCAACACCTTCGTATTTAATCGCATTACATGCTTTAATGGCAGCTTCGCCCATTTTTTTTCGTAACGCTGGTGTCATAAAAGGCGATGGTGTTTCTTCTACCAATTTTTGATGACGACGTTGAATTGAACAATCTCTCTCTGATAAATGACAAGCTTTTCCGTACTGATCACCTGCAACCTGAATTTCAATATGCCGAGGTTCTTCAATATATTTTTCCATGTAAACACCATCATTTCCAAATGCAGCACCGGCCTCTGTTCTAGCTGCATTCCACGCATTTTCCAAATCTTCTTCTTTCCAAACTATTCGCATTCCCTTTCCACCACCACCTGCTGTTGCTTTTAATATTACCGGATAAACAATTTTTTTTGCGGTTTTTTTTGCTTCTTCCAAATTCTCCAATAAACCATCGCTACCGGGAATACAAGGTACACCCGCTTTTTTCATGGTGTCTTTTGCATTTGCTTTATCCCCCATTCCGTCAATCTGTTCGGGTGTAGCACCAATGAATTTAATTTTATGTTCGGCGCAAATTTTTGAAAACTTGGAATTTTCGCTCAAAAATCCATATCCCGGATGAATTGCATCGGCATTTGTAATTTCTGCGGCGGCAATTATTCGACTCATGTTCAAATACGACTCACGACTTTGTGGTGGGCCAATACAAACCGCTTCATCAGCAAATCGAACATGCAGTGAATCTTTGTCGGCAGTTGAATAAACTGCAACTGTATTTATTCCCATCTCTTTGCAGGTACGAATAATGCGCAACGCAATTTCACCGCGATTAGCAATAAGAATTTTGTTGAACATTTTTTTGTCTTTCCCTTTAGCCGGGGCACTTGTTTTTCGTTTAAACATGGTCAATTTTTTTAACGTACTTGCGCCTTGATTTAGTTATTTAAAAACTAACCTATTGCGCACTTATGCAACTAATCAAGAAGGATCTACCAAAAACAGAGGCTGATCGTATTCTACCGGTGAGGCATCATCAACCAATACTTTAATAATTTTACCGCTAATTTCCGATTCAATTTCATTAAACAACTTCATTGCTTCGATAATGCAAATAACTTGTCCTTTTTTTACTACATCGCCAACATTCGCGAAAACAGGTTTATCGGGCCCTGCCTGACGATAAAAAGTCCCAATCATTGGTGATTTTACAGTAACAAATTTTGAATCATCGACGCCTGGCGTCGATGTTACCGCTAATTTTTCAATTGTCGGCGATACCTGTTGTACAACAGGTGCTGCTTGTACCATTGGTGAAACTGCAGGAACAGCAGTTTGAATTACTTGTTGTATCGGTACTACCTTTTTTCCTTCAGTCTTAATGACGATTTTAAAATCTTTTTGTTCAATTTCAACTTCAGCAACACCCGATTTTGAAACGAACTTGATAAGATCTTGAATTTCGTGTAAATTCATAATTGATTATTTAGATTGTTTGGTATCGTAAGCCCATTTAATATAAATTGCACCCCAGGTAAATCCGCCTCCAAAAGCCGATAATATTACATTGTCTCCTTTTTTCAATTTATTTTCCCATTCCCACAAAAGTAAAGGTATAGTTCCTGCGGTTGTATTTCCGAAGCGTTCAATATTAATCATCACTTTTGATTTATCTATACCCATGCGCTCTGCAGTGGCGTCAATAATACGCAAATTTGCCTGATGTGGAGCAAGCCAATCAATATCTTCGGATTTTAAATTATTGCGTTCCATAATTTTTACCGATACATCGGCCATGTTGGTTACTGCATATTTAAAAACAGTTTTACCATCTTGACGTACATAGTGTAAACGATCTTGAACCGATTGAACAGTTGGCGGATGAATTGAACCACCTGCGGGTTGAAATAAATAATTTCTTCCGGCTCCGTCGGCATGCATTACAAAATCTAAAATTCCAAAACCTTCATTATTTGGTTCAAGAAGAACTGCGCCGCCACCATCACCAAAAATAACACAGGTTGCACGATCTTCCATATTCAAAATTGCGGTCATTTTATCTAAGCCAACCACCACTACTTTATTGTATTTGCCTGTTTCTATAAATTGCGAACCCGTTGCTAATCCATAAATAAAACCCGAACATGCTGCGGAGAGATCAAATCCCCATGCGTTTTTTGCACCGATTTTATCACAAATAACATTTGATGTTGATGGAAAGATATAGTCGCCGGTAATTGTACCTACAATAAGCATGTCAATTTCAAGCGGATCGATACCTCTTTTTTTACACAATTCCAATACCGCCGGAACACCAATATCAGAAGCGCCTTTACCTTCGCCAATCATATAACGCCGTTCTTTAATTCCGGTACGCGTTTGAATCCATTCGTCGTTAGTGTCAACTACGTTAGACAATTCATGATTTGTAACAACATTATCGGGTACAAAACCGCCAACTGCTGTTATTGCTGCGGTAATTTTACCCATTGGAAGTAACTACTTTTGATAAGACCTCGGCAATTTTTTCAGGCAAACCTGCTTCTGCAACATGCAGAGAATGCAAAATCATATTTTTTATAGCAATAGCATTTGAAATTCCATGACCAATTATAACGGTTCCGTTAACTCCCAAAATAGGTGTACCTCCGTAAAGTTCGTAATTGAAACGATCAAAGTATTCATCTTTAACACCTCGTTTTTTCATTAAATAATAAGTAGCTTCGGCTTGTTTAAGCACAACGTTACCGGTAAAACCGTCGGTTACAATAACATCCGCCTTATCGTTAAACAAATCTCTACCTTCGACGTTACCAATGAAATTAAAATCACGAGTACCTTTCATTAATTTGTGCGCTGCCAAGGTTACCGAGTTTCCTTTTTCTTCTTCTTCTCCAATAGAAAGTAAACCTACTTTCGGATTTTTTTTCTTAAAAACTTCAGAATAGTAAATTGAGCCTAAAAGCGCAAATTGATAAAGAACTTCGGGTTTAGTATCGGCATTTGTTCCTACGTCGAGTAAAATGCCGCTTGTACCATCTAATTTTGGCATTACGCTGGTAATGCACGGCCGTTGAATACCTTGAATACAATTAACCGAATACATTGCGCCAACTAACATTGCGCCAGTATTACCTGCGCTTGAAAAGGCCTGAATTTTTTTATCTTTTAATAAATTAAATCCAACCGCAATGCTTGAATTAGGTTTTGCTAATAGTGCTTTAGTTGGAGATTCGGTATAAGTAATCACATCGGGAGCATGAACGATTTCGAATTTAGAAGAATCGAAATTATTTTTTGAGCAGTATTCTCGAATGATTTTTTCATCGCCAATAAGTACCAATTTAATATTGGCAGGCAATTCTGCATAGGCATCAATTGCACCTTGTAAAGTTACATCTGGAGCTTTATCGCCTCCTAAAATATCAATCCCTAAATACATTTAAATAACTTAAGGTACCGTTTAAGACCGGCACCAAATATAAAAGTTATTTCAAATTATTAGGCGGCTGCTTGTTTATCAACCACTACTTTACCACGGTAGTAAAGTTTACCCTCATGCCAATAGGCACGATGACGTTTGTGGGTTTCGCCTGTTGAAGGGCAAACCGATAACGTTGAAGCAGTTGCCTTGTAATGAGTTCTTCTTTTATCTCTCCTGGTTGACGAATGTCGGCGTTTGGGATTTGGCATAACTCTATTGTTTAATCGTTACTTTTTCTTATTAATTTTTAATTCTTTAAGTTTTTCCCACCTGGGATCAACCTCATTTATATCTGTCTTACCCGGTGCAAATTCCTTAATAATTTTTACCGTTTCTTTATTGCAATTTACCTTAGCATGTAGCCTTTGGTAAGGAACTGCAAGGCAAATCATTTCATAAACTTGCTGAGAAATATTTATTTCATATTCTTGCAAGGATAGGAAAACGACATCATCTTCACCGTTACCTTCTTCATTTCCCAACTTCACCACAAAAGTATAATTAGTATTAATCTTTTGTTGCAAACTGTCACCACATCTATCGCACGGTAATAGAACAAAACCCCTTGCAGTTAAATTAAAAACCAGTAAAACTGATTTTTTATCCATTTCGGCATTAACCTTAATGTTTCCGCAATTGATTTCACTCTGTTCAAAACAAGTGAAGAACGTATCTTTTACTTCAAATTCAAACTTATGAATACCCTGTTTGAGTCCCGAAAATCGTATCTCAAATTCCTTAAGCGCCTTCATGGTTTGAATTTAAGGGACGCAAAGGTATAAAAAAATCGATATTCATTGATGAAATATGATTGGAGCGATGTTTTATCCCTATTTTTACGCAATAGTGTAAATCCTTTCATAATCATGCGATTTAATCGTCCATTCGAAATAGGGTTATTGGCTTCGTTAACCGTTTTGGGAATAATTTTACCCTTTTTTATTGTAGTTAAGATACTGAATTTAATGCTTTTAAATTGGGTAATTGTTTTATCGTTCCCAATTATAGCCTCTTTACTTACTTTTTTAGTTGTACGTTGGAGTGTACACCGTTTTTTATATTCAAAAGTGAAGTTGATTTATAAAACTATTTTTTCTGAAAAACTTAGGAAGGAAAAAAAAGCACAAATCAATAAAAATCCGGCATTGCTTGATGAAGTTTATGAAAAAGTTGAAACGTGGATGCAAGTTAACCAAAGTGAAATTGAAAAACTAAAAGAACAGGAGGCTTTTCGTCGTGAATTTTTAGGGAATTTGGCACACGAATTAAAAACACCGGTTTTTAGTATTCAGGGATATATTTTAACCTTGCTTGAAGGTGGGTTAGAAGATAATTCCATTAATCGTGTTTTTTTAGAGCGTGCCGCTAATGGTGTAGATCGAATTGCCACAATCTTGGCCGACCTCGACATTATAACAAAACTTGAATCGGGAAATATCGAATTAAACCTTAAAAAACACAATATTGTTGATATTGCCAATGAATGCTTTCATCATGCCGAGATGAGAGCAAAGGAAAAGAAAATAACCTTGCGACTAAATGATAATTATGAAAAAGCAATTTTTGTAAGCTGCGACAAGGAAAAAATAACTCAAGTGCTCGATAATTTAATGATGAATTCGCTTTTTTATGGAAAGGAAGGTGGAAAAGTAAGCGTTCGCTTTTTTGACATGGAAGACAAAATTCTTGTTGAAGTTGCTGATGACGGATTAGGAATAGCAAAAGAGCATTTAACCCGAATATTTGAACGATTTTACAGGGTTGAAAAAAGCAGAGCGCGAAATGCCGGCGGATCAGGTTTGGGATTATCAATAGTGAAACACATTATTGAAGCCCATAAGCAAACAGTAAATGTTAGAAGTACAATTGACATAGGAACTACCTTTGCGTTTACACTTGATAAAGCCAAATAACTATAACAATTAATTTATACTATGATTAAAAATATGGTTTTTCGTTGATTATAATTTCTCAGAAAATTTATTAATTAAAAAAATAATCTAAGTGACTTTTGAATAGTTGGTCGAAAAATTTCACTTAGTGATTAATTTAATTTTTCATTAGCGGTATTTTTTTAAATCCTATGGTTTTTTTATCCATCCGCTAAATATATATTCATTGTCAGGGTAAATTGAACGTGCAATTAAAGATGACATTAAATTTTCGTTCGTTGTGAATTGTGTAAATTCATCAATATAACTTTAACCGAATGGAATTCCATTTTTAATAAAAAACATTTCGTTAATCGGTAGTTCTTAGTGAAGAAAATTTTTCAGTGACTTGTAAACCTTCATGAATAACAATACAAATCTCTATAATTCGACCTTTGGGAAATTCATATTTACCTCCGCAGGTTTCTATGCCAATTATGGCTAACAAACACTATTTTAATCTTCTAAAATAGTTTATCTGTCCCAAATGATAATTAAAATGACCCAAAAGAATTAATAACACTTCATTTACGGTTTTTCCTTCGCCAAATAAATTAAGGGGATAGGGTTCAAAAAGATTTACGTCCTTTAATTTCGAAAATGTTTTTTCTACTTCCTGTTTACAAGAAAGGATTGAAAACAAAATTTCGCTTTTTAGTAAGTTTTTTTGATTGAATTCAGATTCACGATCACGAACAAATCCTGATTTACCCAATACAGATCCGATAAAATGATTTAAACTTCCGACAAGATGAAGAGCCAAATTACCTGCACAATTTTGAACTCCCTCTTTTTGAGCCCACAGTTGCTTTTCGTTTTCAAAAGACGATACTTCGCTATATAAAGTATCAAGATGCTTAATAAAAATTTGTTTAAAATGTTCTTTCATCAAAATTCTAAATTTAAATCCAAGTTAGTGAAATATCATTCGCGCCGAATAATTTGCGAGTAGTATATAAAGATTCAATTGGGCGATTAATAGGGATGAAATTCAAATTAGTCGAAAATAAAAATCCTCCGCTTTTGACGGAGGATATAATTGAAAGTATTATGAATTATCTTAAAAGCGTAACGTGTCCAATGTATTGTAATTTATCTTCGTTTTCTTTTTTCTTTACTTTAACTTTCCAAACATAAACATCTTCTTTTGATTTTGTGTTATTGTGTGTTCCATCCCATCCAATAACCTTATTATTGCTTTGAAAAATCAATTCGCCCCAACGATCAAAAATCATTAACTCATAACTTGTAGGATCTTCGCCACGAACAATAGGCAAGAACACATCATTAATTCCATCGCCGTCGGGCGTAAATGCATTTGGAACATAAATTAAAAATTCGCCGTTAATTACTACATCGTGACAAACACTATCAATACAACCTTGAGCGCTTACAACGTTTAAGCAAATGGGATAAGTACCCCCGCTATCGCTCGGAAATTCGAAAGTCGGATTCATAGAATTGCCTGTTCCCAATCCTGCGAAATTCCAATTATAGGAGTTTGCACCAACCGAAGTATTGGTGAAATTTATAATAGTATTATAAATATTTGTTGGTTGAGGAGAAGCGACAAAATCAGCTACCGGTATAGCATATACGCAAATCATGTTGTTTATTGTCGTATCAACCGGACAACCGCCAACTGTAGTTGAAGCATTAAAAGTAATGTTGTAGCAGCCGGGTGAGGTAAACACATGCGTTTCATTACAATTTACACTTGTAGTACCGTCTCCAAAATCCCAAGAACAACTGCTAACACCAGCTGTTGAATTCGTGAAATTCACAACAACCGGCGAACATCCCTGTGTAACATTGGCCGCAATATTTACTGCCGGCAATGCTAAAACTGTAATTGTAATGTTGTCTGTTACGGATGGAGTACCACAGTTATCGGTAAGAGTTACAGTATAAATTGTAGTTACAGATGGAGTCACTGTTTGATTTTGTCCACTTAAAACACTTGCATTAATATTATTTGACCAAGAATAGTTATACACACCGCCGCCGCCTGAAGCATTAGCGCTAATGTTTACGCTTGCGCCCGGACAAATTGTTTGATTGGTTAATGCAATTACATTTAATGGAGCGCCAACAGTTACCGTTACGCTTTCATTTACCGGTCCGCAACCGTTTGCATCAGTTACCACTACGTTATACGTAGTTGTAGCAGCCGGTGAAACATTAACAGCAGCAGTAGTTGCGTTAGTTGGATCATCCCATTGATAGTTGTAAGGTCCTGTACCGCCAGCGCCGGTTGCACTAATAGTAGTGTTACTACCCATGCAAATATTTACATTAGGGCTTGAAGTTACACTTAAAGCTGTTGGCTGTGTTAAAGTTATATTTTGAGTAGCGCTGCAACCGTTCGCATCGGTCACAACTACTACATAAGGGCCGGCAGCCAACCCGGTAAATGTTCCTGTTGCTTGAAATGTTGCGCCATTATCAATTGAGTATTGTGTTACTGTTGCCGAGCCAACAATTACAAGTTGACCATTTGTACCACCATTACAAGTAGGGTTTGTTGGGGTAGCCGATACAATTGTAACTGCGATAGCGCCTGTTACGTTAGTTGATGCCGCTGCGGTACAACCATTCACATCCGTAACCGTTGCAGTATAAGCACCGGAACAAACATTTGTAAGTGATAGTCCTATGCCACCTGATGGGCCTGTCCAGTTAACAATGTATCCACCTGCACCACCTGAGGGTAATGCGGCAACTTGACCATCACACATTCCAACACAAGTCTCATTCTGTAAAGTACCCGCGGCTATTGTTAATACCGACGGCTCGGTTACAGTTGCAGTGCCGGTTGCTTGACAACCAATAGCATTTTGTACAACGATGTTATATACACCTGCAGATACACTAAATACGTTAGATGCAAGAAAAGTGGTTCCGCCATCTATACTATATCCGGTTGCGCCGGTTGCTGTTATTGTAATAGTACCGTTTGAACCACCATTACACAATACCTCGGTTGTGTCTATAGATGTAATACTTATCGCTTGTACATCAACTGTATTTGTACTTGATGCGCCACAAGGTCCACCTATAGTATAGGTAATTGTATTGGTTCCAATCGTCGCTAGAGAAGGATCAAAAACACCAGTAGCACTATTAATACACGCACCACATGTTGCACTCCAAGTTCCACCTGGTTGTGTTGGTGTAAATGTTACAGGTGCACTTGAGGTACACAAAGGAGAAGTAACAGTAAATGATGCATCAGCATCGGGGTTTACAATGATTGTTTCAGTATCTGTACCGCCACACGCTCCGGGTATTGTATAGGTAATTGTATAAGTTCCTGCTGTTGCAACTGAAGGATCAAATGTACCTGTGGCACTATTTATACATGCGCCACAAGTAGCACTCCATGTTCCGCCGGCATCAACAGCAACGAATATAATTGGAGCTGCACTTTCACACAATGCAGGTTGAGGAGTAATGGTTGGGTCAAGCATTGCAACAACTGTGACAGTAGAGGTCGCTGTTCCGTTACAACCTAATGAAGTTCCCGTTACAGTATATGTTGTAGTCGCAGCAGGACTCGCGTTAACACTTGCGCCTGTAGTTGCGCTTAAACCTGTTGCAGGTGACCATGTATAAGTTGTAGCGCCGGTAGCATTTAAAACAATCGACGATCCTGCGCAAATATTTCCGGAATTTACAACAACCACCGGATTTGGATTAACTGTTAATGTAACGGTTCCGGTACTAACGCAGCCGTTAATATCAGTTCCGGTAATTGTATAGGTAGTTGTAGAAGTTGCGCTTGAAGAAACGCTTGTACCGGTTGTGGCGCTTAATCCGGTTGCAGGTGACCACGTATATGTTGAAGCACCGCTCGCGGTTAAAGTTGCACTAGCGCCATTACATATTGTTGCTGCGGGGCTTGTAATGGTTGGAAGTGGATTAACTGTTACAGTGGTTGTGGTTGATCCGCTACATGCACCTGTAGTTCCGGTAACAGTATAGGTAGTCGTTGTTGTAGGATTAGCCGTTACACTTGATCCGGTAGTAGCACTTAGCCCGGTTGCCGGTGACCACGTATAAGTAGTAGCGCCGGTAGCCGTAAGAGAAGCGCTTAAACCATTACAAATCGTAGCTGAATTTACAACAGGAGTTAATACAGCACCAACAGTTACTGTTGAAGTTGCTGTTCCGGTACATCCTGCAGTTGTTCCGCTTACTGTATAGGTAGTTGTAGAAACGGGATTAGCAGTTACGCTTGCACCGGTCGTAGCACTTAATCCGGTTGCAGGTGACCATGTGTATGATGTTGCACCTGAAGCATTCAATGTTGTAGAACCACCCGGGCAAATGGAAGGAGAATTAACAATAATTACCGGAATTGGATTCACTGTAACCATAACGGTTCCGGTACTAACGCAGCCGGCAGCACTTGTGCCGGTAATCGTATATGTTGTGGTTGCGGCAGGATTTGCTGTAACGCTTGCACCGGTTGTTGCGCTTAATCCGGTTGCAGGTGACCATGTGTATGTTGCAGCACCAGATGCAGTAAGAGTGGTGCTTGCTCCGCTACAAATTGTTGCAGCAGGACTTGAAACCGTAGGAAGAGGATTTACCGTAACAGTAACGGTGCCGGTACTAACGCAGCCCGCTGCACTTGTGCCGGTAATCGTATATGTTGTGGTTGCGGCAGGATTTGCTGTAACGCTTGCACCGGTTGTTGCGCTTAATCCGGTTGCAGGTGACCACGTATATGTTGAAGCACCAGATGCAGTAAGAGTGGTACTTGCTCCACTGCAAATTGTTGCCGCAGGACTTGAAACCGTAGGAAGAGGATTTACCGTAACAGTAACATTAGCTGTACCTGTACATCCAGCAGCAGAAGTTCCGGTAATTGTGTAAGTTGTTGTTGTAGTTGGAGAGGCATTAACTGTTGCGCCGGTTGTTGCACTTAGACCTGTTGCCGGTGACCACGTATATGTTGAGGCTCCTGTAGCTGTAAGCGGTGTACTAGACCCATTACAAATTGTAGCAGGAGTTGAAGCAACAACAGGATTTGGGTTAACCGTTAAAGTAACGGTGCCCGTACCTACGCAGCCGGCAGCACTTGTGCCGGTAATCGTATATGTTGTGGTTGCGGCAGGATTTGCTGTAACGCTTGCACCGGTTGTTGCGCTTAATCCGGTTGCAGGTGACCATGTGTATGTTGCAGCACCACTAGCGGTAAGCGTAACTGCAGGAGCAGAAGCACATTTAGAAGCTGCGGGACTTGTAATTGTTGGAATAGGATTAACAGTAATTGTAGTAGTAGCAGTTCCCGAACCACAAGCTGCTGTTCCGGTAACAGTATAGGTTGTGGTTGTAGTAGGCGATGCAGTAACTGTTGCACCGGTTGTTGCGCTTAACCCTGTTGCGGGTGACCATGTATAAGTTGATGCTCCTGATGCGGTAAGAGAAGTGCTTCCTCCATTACAAATACCGGTTGAAGGAGTAACTGAAACTATTGGTGCGGCACCGGTTGATCCAACTGTAACGCTTACAACTTGAGCAGGTGTACACGATAAACCATCATTTACAGTAACGTTATAGGTACCGGCAACAAGACCTGTAGCGGTAGATCCTGTTCCTCCCGATGGACTCCAGGAATAAGTAAATGGACCAATTCCACCGGTAACAGTTGCCGTAGCAGAACCGTTGGGTAAGCCACAAGAAGCAGGAACAGAACTTGTACTAACGGTCCAAGGACTCACGCACTGAATAAGATCGATGAGTACACCCGAATCCATTAAACAGTCAGAGGCATCGGCAATTGCTAATTTAAAGTGATAAGAAGCGCAAGGGGTAACTGCCAATACCGGAGACAAAACAGTTGTATGTCCGTCAAAACTTTGAAGCGGATCGGCAGGAGTATTAACATAATAAGCAGGATTAGAAACATTGTTCACATTATCAATACTTACGGGTGTTCCTCCTGGAATTGTTGCAATATTTAAATTCGTATAAGACCCTCCGGCAGGATTAGGGCCTGTAACAAAAAATCCGAATGCATCATTAAATCCTAGGGAAACATAATCCAAATATTCATCAGAACCGAAAACGAAAGTAATAGTCATGCTATTACATTGCGGGATAACATCAAATTCAATAATACAAGGATCGTAAGTTGCCTGAGTAGATAAAGCAGTTAATTGCGGATCACTTGCAGATGAACCTACACAAAAATTTAAATCATTTGCTGCGTTTGGACCTACCACCTGTGAAGCATCACCGGTTGTTAACATTAAGCCATTGTTCATTCCGAAAGCCGGCCCACCACCGGTGAAAGCACCGTAAGAGGTAGCACCACAATTTATTGTTACACCGCTTACAGTTAGCCCTGGTCCGGCAATAGCCGAAGTTACTGCGGCAGTACCACCACCCGCAGTTACTGTTAGTTGGGCATTAACTCCCGCAGATAGAATCATTAAAGCAAAAATAGAAATAAGAATACGCATAAATAATTGGTTTAGGATTACTATTAACAGACCAAAAATTAATTTAAAGTTGCTTAGAAAATTTATAAATAGTTTAAGCGGTTCTTCATTGTGAAAATTCAAACGGACTAAATCGAAACAGAATTAAAAACAAAACCCCACTCCTTTAAAAGAGTGGGGTTTAACCAAAACACAACAATACAATTGTTGTTTATGAAAGCATTTGTTTTACGAGCGCTGAAATTAATTTGCCATCGGCTTTACCTTGAAGCCTTTGCATAGCTGCGCCCATAACCTTGCCCATTTCTTGTGGGCCATTTGCGCCTAATTGTTGAATTGTTTCTGCGATTATTGCCTTTACTTGTTCTTCAGAAAATTGTTCAGGCAAATAAGCTTTAATAATGTTTGCTTGAAACATTTCGGTTTCTTTTAAATCGGTTCTGCCTTGTTGTTCATAGATGTCGGCCGACTCAATTCTTTGCTTATACATTTTTTGAAGCATTTTATTTTCAGTATCGGCAGAAACTTCTCCTGAACCTTTGGTCGCTTCTAATAATAATGCGGCTTTAATTGCGCGCAGGGCTTCCAGTTTTTCTTTTTCTTTTGCCAGCATTGCAGTTTTAATGTCGCTATTTATTTTTTCTGTTAAAGTCATGACGTTAGTGCTTTATGCGTTATTAATCTACATTATCGTGCAGGAATGAATTATTGGTTTTTATGTCGCCGTTTTTACCGTCATTTTCACCTACGGTAAAGCGTGAAACCTGTGATTCGCTTGAATGATTGCTGCTACCTAAGGAAATGTTGCGACGCTTGTAAGCCGGTTCGTTTTCCAAATCACTTAAACCATTAGTGGTTTTTAGCTTTGCATTTAATTCACGAATACGAGATAAACGTTCGAGGTTTAACTTTTGTTGTTCTTCGGCCGACAATGATTTTTGTTCATTTTCATTTGTAATATCGGTTGAATTATTTGATACTTCGTTTATCGGTTGAACCAGTTCTTCCTTCTTTTTTTCTTCAGAAGATTCAGTAAGCATAAAATATTTTTTTATCTCATCTACGCTTTTATTTTCGACAGGAGTTTCGTTTACCGGCTTTTCGTTCAATGAAGGATTGTCCCATTTAAATTCGGTATTTGACCAAGTTGTTTTCTCTTCTACCGATATTTCTGTTGAAGATTCTGTTGAAGAGAACAAATCTACTTTTGTTACTTCATTCGATTCTTCTTTCCATTCGGGGGTTTTCCATTCGTTTGAAGTTGAGTTTTCCTTTGCATCGTTTTTTTGTGCCGTAAAAGGAGTTTGAGTAAATTCAGGGGTTAACCCGTCGGCAATCGGGTCAACCGTTTTGATGTACATTTCGGTTTCGGGAGTTACATCTTCGTTAGTTCCTGATACGTTAGTTGGATTTAACATTGGCACTTTAATTTCATTCAAAGATTCATCCACTTTAAGAATCATTCTTTTTTCGGTAGTTATTTGCGCAGCAGGAATTGGCGAAGCGTTAAATCCTGTAGCGATAATGGTAACATTTACTCGATCGCCCAAGGACGCATCGACATCATAACCAATTTTAATATCGGCACACATTCCTGTAGTATCTTGTAAGAAGTCGGTAATTTCACCCAATTCATCCATAGTAATTTCTTCGTTACCCGAAGTGATATCAAGTAAAACATAACGTGCACCGGTAATATCATTATCATTCAATAAAGGAGAGTTTAAAGCTTGTTCAACGGCTTTTATTGCGCGGTTTTCGCCGGTTGCACTACCGTTACTCATTAAAGCGACGCCACTATTTTTCATTGCTGTACTTACGTCGTTGAAATCAACATTCATTTTTTTAGTTACACTAATTAACTCGGCAATACTTTTTGCGGCACCGGTTAAAACATTATCAGCTTGAGCAAATGAATCAGAAATTCCAAGATTGCCGTGAATTTCGCGCAGTTTATCGTTAGCGATTACCAAAAGGCAATCGACATTTTTTTTCATTTCTTCAATTCCAATTTCGGCTTGTTGACGTTTTCTTTTACCTTCAAATGAAAAAGGGAGCGTAACAATACCTACAGTAAGAATTTCCATTTCGCGCGCAGCTTGAGCAATTACAGGAGCTGCGCCGGTGCCGGTACCACCGCCCATACCCGCAGTAATAAAAATCATTTTGGTGTGCTCTGCCAACAAAGATTTAATTTGATCGATGGACTCGATGGCAGAGTTTTTTCCAACTTCAGGAATAGAACCCGCACCCAACCCTTGAGTGAGCGTTCCGCCCAACTGAATTTTCATTGGCACCTGACTTTTTTCAAGCGCTTGACGATCGGTATTGCACACTATGAAATCAACTCCATTGATTCCTTGCGCGAACATGTGGTTAACGGCGTTACTTCCGCCACCACCTACACCAATCACTTTAATGATTGATGAGTTTTCTTTTGGTAGATCAAAACGTATCATATTGTTTGTTTTTGGTTTCTGAATTAAATTTTTTTAATTTGTATTATTTAGTTTACTTCTTCGTCATCGAACCATTTTTTACCACGACTAAAAATCGTTTCAAAGAAACGACCTTTAGTTTTTTCGGAATGTGCTTTAATTGCGGTTGCTTTTACAGGTTGAGCACGTGCATATTTTTCAAATCCTTTTATAACCAAACCAACGCCTGTTGCGTACATTGGTGAGGTAACCAATTCGGCACCTTTTCCTAAATGTTCGTTCGGATAGCCAATGCGTGTATCCATACCCGTTATATATTCAAAAAGTTGAGTAATGTGTTTTAATTGCGAACCGCCGCCGGTAACTACAATTCCGCCAATGAGTTTTTTCTCGTAACCTGAATTTTTTATTTCATAGTAAACGTGTTCAATAATTTCTTCCATTCGCGCTTGAATAATATGTGAAACCGTTTTAATTGAAATTTCTTTTTGTTTTTGACCTTTCAATCCCGGAATAACTACGATTTCATTTGCTTGACTTTCGCTGGCGAGAGCGCAACCGAATTTTACTTTTAGTAATTCGGCGTGTTTACCAATAATTGTACATCCTTCCTTTATATCATCAGTAATTACATTTCCACCTAACGGAATTACGGCGGTATGGCGAATAATTCCGTCTTGAAAAATTGCAATATCCGTTGTACCGCCACCTATATCTACCAATACAACACCGGCTTCTTTTTCTTCTTCATTTAAAACCGATTCTGAAGATGCCAGTGGTTCGAGAATTAAATCTTCGACTTCAAGACCGGCTTTAGCAACACATTTATGAATGTTTTTTGCAGCAGCTATTTGTCCGGTTATTATATGAAAATTCGCTTCTAAACGAACTCCTGCCATTCCAATTGGGTTTTTAATTCCTTGTTCATTATCGACAATATACTCTTGTGGTAAAACATGTATAATTTCTTCACCCGGTAACATTACCAGTTTATGCATGTCTTCAATTAACGAGTCTATATCGCGTTGAGAAACTTCTTCTTCTACGCTTGACCGCATTTTAATTCCTCGATGTTGTAAGCTTTTAATATGTTGCCCGGCAATACCAACATTTACCACGTTAATTTCTACTCCTGATTTTGCCGCTGCTTCTGCAATTACATTTTTTATTGACTGTACAGTTTGATCAATATTAGAAACAACACCGCGGCGAACACCTAACGATTCGGTTCGGGCCATTCCTAGTATTTCAATTTTACCGTGTTCATTTTTACGGCCTACAAGACAAGCGATTTTGGTTGTACCAATATCGAGTCCTACGATGATTTCAGGTGATTCCATTTTGTATTTTGTTGTTTTGGTTGTTACTTTTTAGTGCAAATAATTTGATTTTTATATTTTATATTAATTGTATCGTATAAATTCCAGTCAAGGTGATTTAAGCCTTCGTTATAGAACAGTTTTAATTTATTTAATTTTCCTTCCATATTTTCGAGATTGCCCATAATGATTAAGTGATTACCAACAGTTGGAATAAGTTCAATATCATTGTGCGCATTAAAATTGATTTGTTGAATTTGGGCTTTCCAAAATTTAGAACTGTTAATGAAAGAAACCAATTTAAATACTTCATCACTTTTAATTGTTTTCGCCAATACTTCATTTTTTACAATTTCAACTACACTTTTTCGAGAAACAGGATCGTTAATATAGCCTGTAGCAACCGGAACACGAGCTGAATAATTATCTGACAACGGCATTTGAAAACCATCTTCATCTAAATAAAACTGATTGCCATTCGCGTTTATTATTCTTACAATGGGGGTACGTTGAATAACGTTAATTGAAACATTACCGTTTAAATTTTTTGAGACGGCTGATTTTTTTACTTCAGGAATGTTATCTAAAACATTTTCCAACTGCATAAGGTCAATTTCACTTAATCGTTTTCCAACGGGATGTAAATTGGCGCGACTCAATTCTACTTCAACTTCTTGTTTACTGATGAAAGTATTTTTTTCACGTATTTGAATATTTATATTTAATGTTCGACAAGTTTTATTGTTCAATTCTGCGGAAGAAAATCCCCAAAGCACGAGGAAGCCGATGCTTAATAAAATCCAAGTCGCTATTTTATATTGTTTCTTCAATTTAATAAAGCAGTTTTAAGAGGTTGAATCAATTTATCAATGTCACCGGCGCCTAAGGTGATTAGCACATCAGGATTATATTTTTTTATTTGTACGATTAAATTTTCTTTAGAACAAATTTCCTTGTTTGAATTTTTCATAAGCGCGATCAGCATATTGCTATTTATTCCTTCGATAGGCATTTCGCGGGCGGGATAAATTTCCAACAAAATAGTTATGTCTAACGTATCAAGAACTTCTGCAAATTCATTTGCAAAATCACGAGTACGTGAAAACAAATGAGGCTGAAAAACTCCTACTATTTTTTTATTCGGGTACATTTCTTTTACGCTGGAGATACATGCGCGCAACTCTTCGGGATGATGAGCGTAATCATCAATAAAAACCAATTTTTCATTTTTAATGATGAATTCGAAACGACGTTTTACACCTTTAAAAGAAAGCATTGCTTTTGAAATTTTTTCAGTTGATAAACCGGCAAGTTGCGCGATTGCGAACGCTCCAATTGCGTTTTCAACATTGTGTCTTCCGGGCAAACCGGATTTAAGATTATTTACTTTACCGGCGGGCGTTGTTAAATCAAAAACATAATTTCCGTTTTCGATATGAATGTTTGAAGCAAAAAAATCGGCATTATTATCAAACCCGTAAGTGTATTTTCTTTTTTGGTTAATTTCTAAACCGTGCTTTACAATAAGTTTACCGTTTGGTTTTACCTGTGCTGCAAATTCATTATAGCAATTTTTCATTTCATGGGCACTTCCGTAAATGTCTAAGTGATCGGGGTCCATAGAAGTGATTAATGCAAAATCGGGAAATAATTTCAAGAAAGAGCGATCATATTCATCCGCTTCTACAACACAAAAATCATCCTTTTCACCCAACAACAAATTGGTTTCGTAATTTGACGAAATTCCACCAAGAAAAGCGTTAACATGTCCATTGCTTTCTTTAAATAAATGCGCTACCAGTGTTGAAGTAGTGGTTTTACCATGCGTACCTGCAACAGCAATACTTTTTACACTTTTGGTAATGTGACCTAATACTTCTGATCGTTTATATAAATTATAATTATTGTTTTTTAGGTAATTGAATTGTTTATGATTTTTAGGAATTGCAGGTGTATAAATAATTAAAATGTTTGGGGCTTTTTCTCCTTCAACTAACTGTTTAGGCATTAACGCAATATCATCGGTATAATGAACCGGAATTCCTTCCTTTTTCAACTGCTCAGTTAAAGAAGTTTCTGTTTTATCGTAACCTGAAACCGAAAGGCCACAATGACGAAAATAGCGAGCCAAGGCACTCATCCCTATACCGCCAATTCCTAAAAGGTACACTGTATTTATTCCTTGTGTCATTTAACCAATTCTTCTATTACGCTTACAATTGTTTGAGTTGCGTTATTAATTCCTAAACTTGAAATATTATCAATGAGTAATTCGCGTTTTGCATCATTATTCATCAATTCAAATAATGAAGTACTTAATTTATTTGTGATTTCGTTTTCTTTTACTAAAACAGCCGCATTATGATTTACAAGAGCCATTGCATTTTTTGTTTGATGATCTTCGGCCACATAGGGTGAGGGAACTAAAATAACAGGTTTCTTTACCAAACACAATTCAGAAATTGCAATTGCACCGGCCCGTGAAATAACTGTATCAGCAATTGCGTAGGCAAAATCCATTCGAGAAATGAAATCATAAACCTTTACATTCTTTAATGCACAAGAATTTATATAATCGCACGCTTCATTATAAAATAATTTTCCGGTTTGCCATATAACCTGAATGTGTTTTTTGTGCCAGTCGCATATTTCAGATTTAACAGCCGCATTAATTGCTTTTGCTCCTAAGCTGCCACCGACTATTAAAACAGTAAATTTGTTTTCATGAAGAGCAAAAAATTCAGCGGCTCTTGGTTTTTTTCCTTCGAGGTTGACTACATCAGAGCGCACCGGATTTCCCGTAATTACTATTTTTTCTATCGGAAAATATTTTTCAAGACCATCAAATGCAACACAAATTTTATTAACTCTTTTTGCAAGAAGTTTATTCGTTATACCGGGGAAGGAATTTTGTTCCTGAATAAGCGTTGGAATTCCCTTTTTAGCTGCAGCGCGTAACATTGGACCCGAAGCATAACCACCGGTGCCAATTACAACATCAGGTTTAAAAGACTTTAAAATTTGTTTTGCTTTAATTGTACTTGAGATAATTTTAAATGGAATTAGCAAATTTTTGTACGTTAGTCGACGCTGAATACCACTAATATTTAATCCTTCAATTTTATACCCTGCAGCCGGAACTTTTTCCATTTCCATTCTGCCTAATGCACCAACAAATAAAATATCAATATTGCGATATTTTTCGCGCAATGAATTTGCAATAGCAACTGCGGGGAATATATGTCCGCCGGTACCACCACCACTTATTATAACTTTACGCAACGGCATATTTTTCTCCGTTTTGTTTAAATTCATTTTCGGTATTATTATTTTTCTTTTCGGTTTCTACATCTTCAACATCTGATACAGATTTGGCAACACTTAAAATAATTCCAAAAGACAAACATGTAAACCAAGTAGATGTTCCACCCATTGACAACATGGGCATATTTTGGCCAGTAACGGGCACCAAGCCTGTACAAACCATCATGTTTACAAAAGCCTGAGTTAACAGCAGAAGTCCGATGCCCGTTACCATAAAAGTTCCGAAAACCTTTTCGCTTTTTGAAGCAATACGCAGCGTTCGATAAAATAAAACCAAGTAAACCATTACCATTAATATTCCACCTATAATACCAAATTCTTCAATTAATCCGGCATAAAAAAAGTCGGCATATACCTGTGATAAAATTAATTTAAGAGTTCCGTTACCGGGGCCAACACCAAATAATCCTCCGTTATAAATGGCAGCCAAACTATTGTTCATTTGCCAAGCTTCTTGAGGATTAACATCGTTATAATTTGAAAAACGATTTGACCAAGTTTGCAATCGGGGAAGAATATCGGGATTAATTTTAGCAATAAGAATGAGTAATAAAAATGCAAGAATTGCCCCACCAATTATTAGTAAAATATGTTTTATTTTTACTCGGCCAAAAAACATCATTCCAAGGCTAATCACAAACATCATTGCTGCGGTTGAAAAATTTTCGGGTAAAATACTGGCGCAAACAATAACGGTAGGGATTAGCAGCGGCAAAACACCTTGTTTAAAATCGTGAATAATGGCTTGATTAACGGCCAACATTCGGGACAAATAAATTATTAAAGCAATTTTTGCGAAATCGGAAGTTTGAAAATTCATATTAATTAAAGGAATTACCAACCAACGACCTGCAGAATTAATAGACACACCCATAAACATGGTTAACAACAACAAAATAACCGCGAGCCACAACCCCGGCTTTGCCAATTTAGAAAACCAAGTGAACTTCATATTGTGTGTATAGTACATAAGTGCGAAGCCCGTTATAACCATAAAAATATGTTTAAACAAATAATCTTCGGTAGTAACCGATTTTTTTGTAGAGGCCAAGATATGAGTAAAGCTATATACCGACACCATAGAGAAAAGCGCCATGAGAATAGCAATGATCCAAATCACCTTATCGCCTTTAAGATATGTTAATACACTTTTCAAATTAGTTTATCCAATTTTTAATAATTGCGTCGAAGGCGTTTCCTCTTGAATTGTAGTCTGAATAAAAATCGCCGGAAGGACAAGCCGGACTAAACAATAAAGTTTGTCCTGCCTTTAATTTATTTTTCATACTTGACAACACTACGTTTATTGTTGAGGAAAAATAAATTTCATCGACCCAGTTTCGTATTTCAGCGTTAAAATATCCCTCTAAATTTCCTACAAACCCTAATGAAATTACCTTTAATTTAATTTGTTTTTCAAGCATTGATAGAACATCCACCATTGAGGGATTTCCTAGAATAAGATGAACCGGAGTTTCAGTCATTTCAAGCGAAACTAACGTAGAAGGAACACCTGTAGATTGGCTGTCATTTATTACATTACATCCGTTAATTTGCCCACAGCTTGCGTAATAATATTTTGTATCGTTAGCATTTTGCAATGCTTTGGCACGCGCCACTTCCAAATCGGTGGTAAATGAGCGAATTTTATTTTGGGAAAAGCGATTCATTAGTTAGAGTGATTTTACTGCTTTTTTGAATCGTTGACCTCTATCCTCATAATTTTCGAAAAGATCAAAACTTGCACAAGCCGGTGAGAGCAAAACGACCTGATCTTTTTTTGCCAAACGATAACCAATGGCAACAGCTTCTTCGGCTGAAGCCGCGTCAACTATATTTTCAACCATTTTTTCGAATGCTTTATGAATTTTTTCATTGTCTTTTCCCATGCAAATAATTCCGGTAACTTTTTCTTTTACCAAATCATTTAAAGCAGAATAATCGTTGCCTTTGTCAACACCGCCAAGAATGAGGACAACAGGTTTTGTCATGCTTTCTAACGCGTACCAAGTGCTGTTAACATTGGTTGCTTTTGAATCATTAATAAATTCTATACCGTGAACACGTGCGACAAATTCCAAACGGTGTTCTACATTTTGAAAATCGGAAAGGCTTTCTCGTATTGTTTCCTTTCTTATGTCGAGCAGTCGCGCGGCAATACCGGCGGCCATGCTGTTGTAAGCGTTATGCTTACCTTTTAGTGCCAAGTCGTGAATGTACATAGTAAGTTGGTTGTTGTTTAGGTTTATATTGATTTGTTGTTGTTCGTTGATGTATGCCGTTTTTTTTTCACCGGATGTAAGTGAAAAGGTGTATTGTTTTGCCGACCCTTTTAACTGCGTAAGGTATTTAGACGTTAGTTCATCATCGGCGCAATAAATAAAAGCGTCTTCCTCCTTTTGGTTATTAGTGATGCGAAATTTCGAAGAAGCGTAATTTTCAATTTTATACTCGTATCGGTCTAAATGATCAGGGGTAATATTTAATAATACAGCGATGTTTGCACGAAATGAATTCATGTCATCAAGCTGAAAACTGCTTAACTCGAGAACCCAATAATCATAATGATTTTCGGCAACCTGCATGGCAAAACTTTGACCTACATTACCGCCAAGGCCAACATTTAATCCTGCTTTTTTAAGAATATGATAAGTGAGAAGGGTTGTTGTTGTTTTTCCGTTACTGCCCGTGATACAAATGAATTTTGAATTCGTGAATGGCGCGGCAAAATCAATTTCTGATTTTACTTCAATGTTTTTTTCGCGAATTGCTTTCATTACTTCCGATTTTTCGGGTATCCCTGGACTTTTTACAATTACATTCGCGTTTAAGATATTTTCATAAGTATGCGTGCCTTCTTCAAATTGAATTTTATTTTGACTCAATATTGCTTTATACTTTTCTTTAATCTTTCCTGCGTCACTTAAGAATACGTCATACCCTTTACGTGCGGCCAATACAGCCGTTCCCGTACCACTTTCTCCTCCTCCTAATATGACTATTCTACTCTTCAATTTCTACCTTAATTTTAATGTTACAATTGATAAAACTGCCAGCATTACACATACAATTAAAAAGCGCGCAACAATTTTTGATTCGTGCATTCCTTTTTTTTGATAATGATGATGAAGCGGAGACATGAGAAAAATTCGTCGCCCTTCGCCATATTTTTTTTTTGTATATTTAAAATAACTCACCTGCATCATTACACTTAAATTTTCGATGAGAAAAATTCCGCAAAGAATTGGAATTAATAATTCTTTACGAATACAAATGGCAAAAACAGCAATTATTCCACCTAGAGATAAGCTACCGGTATCGCCCATAAAAACTTGCGCAGGATAAGCGTTATACCATAAAAAGCCAATGCATGCTCCAACAAATGCACTTATGAATACAACCAATTCACCAGAATCGGGAATGTACATAATGTTTAAATAATCGGCGAACTCGCGATTACCGCTTAAGTAGGCTAATACCGCTAATGCGATACCAATAATTGCAGATGTACCGGTGGCTAACCCATCAATACCATCTGTAATGTTTGCACCGTTTGAAACAGCCGTTATAATGAATATTACAATTGGAATAAAAATCAAAAAAGCCCAATAAGAATTTGCTGTGCCTAAAATCCATGAGTAATCAAATTCATTGTTTTTTACGAATGGAATTGTAGTTTTTAAAGACTTTGTTTCGCGCCACACATAAGCTTCATCATCGCACGGAAGATCTTCGGATGTTGCAATTGAATAATTTGATGAAGGGTCTGATAATTTAACCTTTTCCTTAATTGTAACGCCGGAATTAAAATACAAAACGCTGCCTACGATTAGTCCAACTCCAATTTGACCAATTACTTTAAATTTTCCGGCTAATCCTTTTTTATTTTTCTTAAATACTTTTATGTAATCGTCTAGAAAACCAATAAATCCTAACCATATTGTTACAGTTAACATTAATAACACATAAACATTGTTTAAACGAGTTACCAATAAAACCGGAATAACAATTGCTGCAATAATAATTAGGCCTCCCATTGTTGGTGTACCTTGCTTTTGGATTTGACCAGTTAAACCAAGATCGCGCACCGTTTCACCAACTTGTTTACGTTGTAAAAAACGAATTATTTTTCCGCCTAATACTGCAGAAATAATTAACGAAAACAAAATTGCCATTCCGGCACGAAACGAAATGTATTGAAACACTCCTGCGCCCGGAATATCATTTTTAAAATAATCGAAAAAATAGTATAACATTAATCCTGATAAGTTTTAAAAATTTCTTTTATAATTTCTTTATCGTCAAAAGGGTATTTTACTCCTTTTATTTCCTGGTATTTTTCATGACCTTTCCCGGCAATGAGAATAATATCACCGCATTTTGCTAATGAAAAAGCTGTGCGAATTGCTTGCGTTCGATCAGAAATTACCAATACATGCTTCATCAATGCTTTTGAAACGCCTTTTACCATATCAGTTAAAATCGCTTCAGGATTTTCACTACGCGGATTGTCGCTGGTAAGTACAATTTTTTCGCTTAACTCAGCCGCTAAAGACGCCATTACGGGACGTTTTGATTTATCGCGGTCGCCCCCACAGCCAACAACTGTAATAATTTGTTCGCCGGCAATTCTAATATCGCGAATTGTTTGCAATACATTTTTAAGTGCATCGGGTGTGTGTGCATAATCTACAATAGCGCGTACACCGTTAGGTGAGTGTACAACCTCAAATCTTCCTTCGGCGGCCTGAAGATTGCTAATAGCAGTAAGGACGGCAATTTCATCCTTCTTAAAATAATTGGCAACTGCAAACGCCGCAGTAATGTTATAAGCGTTAAAAATACCAACCAATTTTGTCCAAACTTCTTTACCATTTATGTTTAAGAGTAAACCGTTAAAATCATTTTCAATAACTTTACATTTTATATCGGCATTTGTTTTTACCGCGTAATAAAAAACTTTTGCTTTAGTGTCGCTAACCATTTGCTCACTATGATAATCATCGCGATTAAAAAAGGCAACTGAATTTGATGAAAGCATATCGAAAAATCCTTTTTTGGCTTTTATATAAGCTTCAAAAGTTTTATGATAGTCAAGATGATCGTGCGTAATGTTTGAAAACAATGCAGCCGAAAAGTGTACTCCTGCAATTCGCTTTTGATCAACTGCATGTGAGCTCACTTCCATAAAACAATATTCACATCCTTTTTCGACCATTAATGCTAAAAGTCGATTTAGCTCAACTTGATCGGGGGTTGTATGAGTAGATGCAATAATTTCATCCTGTATTCGATTAACAACCGTAGAAAGTAATCCGCATTTATTTCCCAATTCACGAAATAAATTATACAACAAAGTAACCGTTGTGGTTTTTCCGTTAGTACCGGTAATTCCAACTAATTTAATTTTTTCGGACGGGTTGTCAAAATAGTTGGAGGCAATTATTCCAAGCGCTAATGCAGCATCTTGAACTTTTAAATACGTAACATTTTCGTTTTTTACTTCGGGAATATTTTCGCAAACAATTGCAATTGCCCCCAATGAAATTGACGAATTGATATAAGCATGCCCGTCGGTTAATGTCCCTCTAACAGCAATAAATATTCCATTCTTTTTTACCTTTCGAGAATCGGCAGTAATGGATTCAATGGCCAAATTTGTTGTGCCAATTGTTTCCGATAATCGAACGCCGTACAATATGTCACTTAATAATTTCAAGTGGTTTTTAGTGTTATTGTAATTTGTTGTCCTTTGTAAATTTTATTTCCTGCCGGTAATGATTGCCGAAAAACTTTTCCTATTCCAGCAACGTGTACGCGCAATCCGTTATTTTCCAAAACATGAATTGCATCTTTTAAACCCATGCCAATAACATCGGGTACGGTTGTTGAATTCATTGCTAATTCGGTTAACACTAATCTTCTTCCTTTTGATGATGCTTTTACCCACGCCGCTCCTATTTCGTTCACTACTTTCTTTAAATGAAGTTCAGATGCTAATGTCATTGCATCAACCAAGCTTGTTGACTTTACATCGGGCGCAGTTTTCATTTTTCGAAAAGGTGAATTCAAGTATTGGTGCAATTCAAGTTTTCTTGAATAAATTTTATCGGCAATTTCCTTGAACACCGGTGCTGAAATATCGGCGCCGTAATAAGCACCTGATTTTGTTTCGCGAATCACAACGATTGCCGAATATTTTGGATGATCGGCAGGAAAATATCCGCAAAAAGAAGCCAAATACTTATCTTTACTATAATGACCATTTTCATAAATTTGAGCCGTTCCGGTTTTACCTGCAATAGAAAAACTAGCCGATTTTAATTTTTTAGCTGTTCCTTCGTTAACTACTTTTTCCATCATGCGACGAACAATTTTCAACGTAGTATCGGAGCAAATTTTTTCATTCAAAACAATTGGCGAAAAAGTTTTTGTAGTTCGAATTCCTTGTTTAATTTCCTGAACAAACTGAGGCTTTACCATTTTACCATTGTTGGCAACAGCATTGTAAAGCGTTAAAGTTTGCAATGGAGTTTGTTTTATTTCATAACCAATTGCCATTTGCGGCAGTGTTGTTCCGCTCCATGAATTTCTATCGGCAGGAGTTTTGACATAAGGATCGGCTTCGCCGGTTATATCAATTCCTACGGGTAAGTGAACACCTAATTTTTTTAAACCCGTTACAAATTTTGCCGGATTTTTTTTATAGTATTTAAAAATAGGTTTAGAAATTCCAATGTTGGATGACACCGCGAAAGCTTCTTCAAAGGTTAAGTTGCCGTGTGCTTTGGTATCTTTCATTTCAAGATCATAATATTTATAAGTTCCATTGCCGGTATGAATTGTATCAGAAGGATGAATTGCGCCATCTTCGAGAGCAACAATTGAAGAAGCCAATTTCATTGTTGATCCGGGTTCCATTGCGGTACCAATTGCGTGATTAAAATACTCGTAATAATTTCCGTTTTCATCGCGCGTAAGATTCGCAATTGCTTTTACAAATCCGGTTTCAACTTCCATAACAACGACACAACCGCTTTTTGCTTCATGCTTTACGAGTTGTTCAAGCAAAGCGTTTTCAGCAACCGATTGTAAGTGTATATCGAGTGAAGAAATAATATCTTCGCCATCTTTTGGCATTGTTGTATATTTATCGGAAACCGGTTTCCAACGGTTACCAATTAACTTCATAAGTTGTTCACCGTTAGTTCCGGTTAACGCATTGGTAAATGCACCTTCTAATCCAATTCGGGTAAAATTTTTCAATTTATCCTTGTCTTGTCGTTCGTAGCCAATGGTTCGAGCCGCTAAATAACCATACGGCCGACTTCGTTTATTTTCTTTAATAAGAATTAAACCGCTTTTATTTTTTCCATCTCTAAAAAGGGGGAATTTTTTTAATTTTAAAAGATCGGCATGTTTAATTTTTCGTTTTATTAAGAAGTAGCGATTTTTATCGGCCTTTGCTTCAATAAGTTTTTGACGATATTCATTAGTGCTTTTATCTTTAAATAAAGTAGAGAGACAAATCGCCAACGAATCAACATTTGAATAAAAATTCTCATTTTTCAAACCATCGGCAGCCAAATCCATTCGTACTTCATAAAATGGAATGGAAGTAGCCAATAAACTACCGTTATCGGAATAAATATTTCCACGCGACGCTTCAATAATTCGCATTTGCGTTTTAAGTGCTTTTGTTTGTTTTACCATTGTTTCTTTTGGTGTCATTTGCACACGAACAGCTTTAAACACTACAACAGCACCCAAAATACAAAAGGCGAAATACGCCAAATACATTCTCCACAATATGTCTTTTTTTACATCCAACTAATAAATTGTTTTTAAAATTTTTTCTTTTACTTTAATTATTCGGGGCGGAAAATCGCGTGCTTCAAATAACCCCAATGCTAACGTTGAATCGGCAACCTGCGCCGGATTGCTCACCATATTCAATTCAGTTTTTAACGAAATGAATTCGGAATTTCGTTCAACCAAATCGGTTTCTATTTGTTCAATTTTTCTTGAATTTCTTTCGGCAACATATCCGAGTCCGATATATGCCAACATGATTAGGGTTAAAAACGCGATGAAAGGTATATTGGAAACTACATAATCGCGAGTGAGAACATTTCCATTAAGCACATCTTTAATAGACCGTGTTACTACCGAAGATTTACGCTTATTGCGCTTTTTTGGTTTAACCGTTTCTTGGCTTTTCTCAGGTTCTATTTTGCGATAAGTGTTTTTCATTTTTTTTGCGCAATTCTAAGTTTTGCGCTTCTTGCTCTATTGTTTAATTCTATTTCTTGATTATCGGGTACAATTGGTTTTTTGTTTATTTCAATTAATGGCCGAATACTATTTCCGTAAAAATCTTTTTGCTGTTGTCCACTAACGTTTCCCGCCTTTATGTAATTTTTAACCATTCGGTCTTCGAGCGAATGATAAGCAATAACAACCAACCGTCCATTAGCATTGAGTAAAATGCAAGCTTCTTGAAGCAAGTTTTCGAGTGATTCCAGTTCTTTGTTTACTTCAATACGCAAGGCTTGAAATACCTGAGCCATGAAACCGGTTAACATACGAGAAGGCACCATTTGATGCAATACTTCTTGCAATTGAAAAGTAGTTTCGATTGGGTTTATTGCTCGGGCTTTTACGATTCGAGATGCGGCTTGACGAGATTTATTGATTTCACCAAATTTGTAAAACACGTTTGCTAATTCATTTTCAGCGTAAGTGTTTACTACGTTATAGGCATCATTATCATCGTTCGGATTCATTCGCATATCTAACCGACTATTAAATCGAAATGAGAATCCGCGAGAACCTTCATTGAATTGGTGACTTGAAACACCTAAATCGGCTAAGATTCCATCGACCTTAGAAATTCCAAAATCATTGAGGCGTGCAGCAAGATTTCCAAAATCATCGGCAATAAAGATGAGTGACGAATGAGGAGGAATATTTTTTTGCGCATCGGGATCTCGATCAAACGCAAAAAGCTTTCCTGTTGTAAGTTTAGAGAGAATAAGTGATGAGTGGCCGCCACCGCCGAAAGTAACGTCTACGTAAGTGCCTTGAGGGTTAATGTTGAGTGCATCAACAGCAGTATGTAAAAGAACAGGAATGTGATAGCTGTTAGTCATCATTTTTTCCGTCATCCGGATCGCCAAGGAGGTCCTCGGCAAGATCCGCGAAGCCGGTGATGCTTTCGCTCAATTCCTGCTGATAAGATTGTTTATCCCAAATTTCCATTCTGTCGGCATAAGCAAACAACAAAACATCTTTTTTGAGATTCGCGTATTTCATGAGTGGCGATGGTAACAGTAATCGACCGCTGTTGTCGAGCGTGAGGATTGTTGCTCCATTTTGAAAAAGCCTCATGAACACACGACCTTTCTTTTCAAACAAGTTCACCTTTTTGCGAACCCTGGCCATGAGTTTCTCCCACTCGTTCATTGGATAAAGCACAAGACATTTTTCGAAGCCGCGATTAAGGATAAACGTTTCTTGCGCTTCAGGATCAATTTGTTTTTTGATTCCGGAAGGCAAAACGAACCGTCCCTTTTCGTCAACCCTGCAGTCATATTCTCCAATGAAACTCTTCATTCAGCTCTCACAATTAAAGGCGTAAATGTATTTATAATTTCCCACTTTTTACCACTAAGTCCCACGTTGTTCGTAAGTTTTAACGATTTTAACAGGGCCGTGTTACAAAAATAAGCAAAAATCCTTTATATTATAAATGAAAAACTATGTGGGAGTAAGTGGGAATAATTTGAACCAACTATGAAATTGTTATAAGTTTGTCGCCGACTTATTCACAATGTGTCTATTTTTGTGCGGGTTATGTTAATTCAATCGGCAAGGTTTGTTTCCTCTTTTACAGCACTTAACAGGCTTCCTAAACCTGTTTTACCTGAATTTGCATTTATTGGTCGCTCAAACGTTGGTAAGTCTTCATTAATCAATATGTTATGCAATCAAAACAAATTGGCCAAAGTATCTGTTACACCGGGTAAAACCCGAACCATAAATCATTTCCTTATCAATTCAAATTGGTATTTGGTAGATTTACCGGGCTATGGTTATGCGAAAGCATCAAAAAAAGATTTGAAAATTTGGGAAGATTTTACCGGTGATTATTTACGAAAACGAACTAACCTACTGAGCACATTTGTACTTATTGACTCGCGATTAAAACCTCAAGCAATTGACATTTCATTTATGGAATGGATGGCCACACAACAAATTCCGTTTGCAATGGTTTTTACAAAAAGTGATAAACTAACTACGCAACAGTTAAAATTAAACGTAAAAATTTATTGTGAATTTATGTTAGAAACGTGGCAAGAATTGCCACCGGTATTCATTACAAGCGCTGAGAAAAAACAAGGACAAAAAGAAATTTTAAATTATATTGAACAAGTAATTTTTGATGGAAAACAACAATAAAATAAAAAAAATTGATGTTGAAAGCGCACTAAAAAGTAAAAATCCGAAACTTCATCGGATGTTGCCGAAATTTATACTGAATTACATTAAAAAAGTAACACACGAAAAAGACATTAATAATTTTTTGGCGGTTAACGGAGATTTAAAAGATCATCAATTTGTTAAAGCAGTTGTTGAACATTTTAATTTAAATATCGCTGTCAATTATCCGGAAAATATTAAGCCGATTGGTGGCGTAATAGTGGCGTCAAACCATCCGCTGGGCGGTTTGGACGCATTGGCATTAATGAACGTATTGCGCCAAAAAAGAGAAGACTTTAAATTTATTGTGAACGATATATTAATGCAAATAAAAAATTTGGAAGGATTGTTTATTGGCATAAATAAACACGGAAAAAATGCAGTAAATACCATAATGGGGATTGATGATTTATACGCCTCTGAAAAAATGGTTTTAATTTTTCCGGCAGGGTTGGTTTCCAGAAAACAAAGCGGGAAAATAAAAGACCTTGAGTGGAAAAAAAGTTTTGTTACCAAAGCAAAAAAATACAAACGAGATATTATTCCCGTACACATTGAAGCATCAAATACGAGAAAATTTTATAATCTTGCATTGTGGCGAAAGCGATTTGGAATTAAAGCGAATATTGAAATGTTTTATTTAATTGACGAAATGTTTAAACAAAAAAACAAAACCATCACTATAACATTCGGCAAAGCCATTCCGTATACTGTATTTGATAAACGATTTTCAGATTTAGAATGGGCGCAAAAGGTAAAAGATCATGTTTATGCTTTACATAGCGGAGATATTACTAAGCTAATCGCTGAATAAAATGAAAGATTTAATTGCACCGATTAATCGAGAAATACTGGCGCAAGAGTTAAATGCGCAAAGGTTTGTACGACATGCCAACAACGGTAATAATTTAATTTATATTATCAATCATCATAATTCTCCGAATACGTTGAGAGAAATTGGTCGTTTGCGTGAATTATCGTTTCGCGCGGCGGGAGGCGGAACAGGATTGGATTGCGATCTTGATGAATACGATACGCAAGAAAATCCGTACGAACAAATTATTGTGTGGAATAATGAGGACAAAGAAATTGTTGGCGGATATCGTTATATTTTATGTAGAAATGCGGGAGAGAAAAACGGAATTCCATTATTGGCAACAACAGAATTATTTGAATTTTCGGAAAGATTTAAAAAAGAATTTTTGCCGTATACGATTGAATTAGGTCGTTCGTTTGTACAGCCAAAATATCAACCCAGCAGTGAAAATCGCAAAGGACTTTTTTCGATGGATAATTTGTGGGACGGATTAGGCGCGTTGGTTGTTAATCATCCCGAGATAAAATATTTGTTTGGAAAAGTAACAATGTACCGCGATTATAATGTTAAGGCACGTGATTGCATTTTAGCTTTTATGGATTATTATTTTCCCGATCCCGACAAATTGGTGTGGCCGCATAAACCAGTTGAAAGAAAAACAAATGTGACTGAGTTTTTGAAAGAGTTGGAAGGAAAATCTTATAAAGAAGGGCATCGTATTTTGGGAGCACATGTACGATCGTTTGATGAATTTATTCCACCGTTAGTGAACTCTTACATGAATACCTCAGCTACTATGCGTAATTTCGACACCGCTATAAATGATCATTTTGGCGATGTGGATGAAACGGGAATATTAATGAAACTCGATGATATCTACCCCACTAAAAAAGAGCGTCATTTGAATTCTTATATTGAAGAATTGAAACAACGAAAAACTAACGGGTAAGCACTTCTGCCTTTTTTGACGGTTTTTTTCTGAGCAAGTAAAAATTAATCATTCCTTTCCAATAACCTAGCCCGTACCCGATATGCAAAATCATAAACGCAAATGCTGTTTTAAACAGTGATGAAATACTGTTGGATGTACGAGCCGCAAAAAACACAGCACTCATTAAATAACAAATTAGGATTCCTGCGTACACGTAAACAGCATAAGGTATAAATAGTGAGAAAATCACTCCAAGAACTAAAAAACCAACAAATGCGGGTGGCACCAACTGACGAATAGTTGTTACTGTTTTATGCAATTGATTAACATAAACTTTCCAATAGCCGTATTGAAAATATTGTTTAAATAATTTATTAAACGAAGCGCGAACAAAATAATTGGATTTAATTCCTTTTGAGAGAAAAATTTTATATCCTGCTTTTACAACTCTATAGTTAAATTCGTCGTCCTGATTTCTTGCAAGAGTCGTATTAAAATTTCCAACTTTTTCAAAAACTTCTTTTTTATATGCGGGAAAACTTACCGTATCAACAAACCCCTCGTGAGTACCTGTTCTAAAATAAGCGTTTCCTACGCCGAAAGAGGAAGACATTGCCAAACCAATAGCCATTGATGTTTCATTTTCGTAAACATTTTTTAATACGCCACCAACACAACCGATTGATGAATCAATTTTAAACGCACTAATAATTTGTTCAAAAAAATCGGGTTCAATTTCGGCATGAGCGCCAATAGTTACAAATACATCTGCGTCTAAAGAATTTTCTATTCCTAAATTAAAAGCGAAAGGAGTAGTTTTATTCTCATTTATCAAAAGTTTTATCCAAGCATATTTCTGCACGTATTCATTAATAATTCTTTGCGTGTTATCGGTACTTAACCCATCACATACAAATACTATTAAATTTTCTTTGTTAAAAGATGTTGCACAAATGGAATGCAAACATTTTGCGATGTATTTTTCTTCGTTACGGCAAGGTATGATGACGGAAAATTTCATTAAGCAAATATTTTCAAATTATCATAAGTAAAAATAAGCGAATAAAATGCTCCGAAAAACATTGTGCCGGTTTGCACTTCTAGAGAAGACTCAAAAAGAAAGGTAATCGAAGACACCATTGAAAAAAGAAATAAAACTGAATAATTTTTTCGAAAAATAACCGGTCTTAATAATAAAAATATCAGAATAAATAATCCAACTATGCCTAATGCTAAACTTGTTTGCAAAAATTGATTGTGCGCATTTAATTGTTTCTTATAAACTCCAAAATAACCATTTTCCTTATATTTTTGGATTAAAACATCTTTCACATCGCCTGTACCATATCCGACAAAAGGTGAAGAAATAATTTTTTCAATTGCACTATCCCAAACCAAAACGCGAGAAACAGTTCCATCTTCGCTTAACGGATTGATATGCTGCTCCGAAAAAATTTTAAATGGAGAGATAATTCTAGAACGAACTTCGACTGATGATATAACGGCAACAACAAATAACGATGATGTAATTATCAAAGAAACCAAAAAATACTTTCTTGGTATTTTAGATTTAACAGTTACAAATCCAAAATAGATAATTCCGAATGTTAAAGCGACTAAACCAAATCTTGAGCCGGATAAAAACACACCCAGAATTAAAATCACAGTTGCAATAGATTTCAAAAAATAATTACCGAAAGAATTAGTCATCCATAAAATAATAATTGCACTTACAAAATACCATGCTAAATAAGTGGGGTGAACCAAGAATCCGAATTTTGCAGAAAAAAAATTATCGATTCCAAATCCTTCGCTGTATAAATTTTTGCTTTCTCTCAGTTTTTCTATAATGAAGAGCCAGGAGGAATGCGATAAACAAAGTGCAAGTGCAAAACCACAACCATAAATGAAATTTCTGAAACAAAATCGAATTATTTCCCTTTCACCCTGAATGAACAAAACTAAAATCGGAAATATTCCTAGAGAAAGTTTGGTTTCAATGTCACGCATTCCATAATTAATATTTGCCGAATACAATAGCCCGAGTAAATAGAGAAGATATAGCGGAAAAGTTGAATAAATCAGTATTGAAATATTTTGTTTTCTAATCAGTAATTTAGCGCCAAAATAACCGAGAAAAGTGAAAATTGTTATTAAAGCAATAATTATCGGAGCAAGCTTAGGATATATTGGCAATATAAACGCAAATAATCCATAGGAATATTTGAGGAAATCAAGTAATTTTATATTTTTAATATAATAATTCAATTTATTATTTTATGGTACAAATCGTTTAATTTTTTTTCTTCTAGGTTCCAATTAAAGTGTTTAAGCACATACAATCTTCCATTGGTTCCCATTTCTTTCATTTGGTCTATTCTATCCAATAATAACTCACACTTTTTAGCAATATCAAGTGGATTAAGCGGATTTGCAGTAAGGCCACAATTATTTTTTTCAACAATATCTTTCCATAAGGGAAAATTTGATGCCACAATTGGCAAAGAAGCTCCCATATATTCAAACATTTTTATGGGAAGAGAATCTATATAATTTAAAGTAGGGTGTAGGGTAACGATACCAATGGATGAACTGTTTAACAATTGCCCAATTTCAGTACGGCCAACAACACCCTTATAATCTACCTTCTTCCATCCTTTCATTCGACTACATTCCATTTTCAAATCATTTGATTCGAATTTCCCGGCTAAAACAAGCGAAGCATTTAATTTGTCAAGTGCTTCTATAATTTCAACAATGCCTCTATGACGAGTAATTAATCCAATGTAAATAAGTTTGCGAGCTGCATAATTAGGCGTAGCTTCTAAATCAAATTCAGATAACAATGGCGAATTATATATGCATTTTACATTTGTATTAACTTTTGAAAATCGATTTTCAATTAAAGGGGTAGCAGCAATAATAGCTGTAAATTTTTTTACAGATTTTATTTCATACTTTTCAAATAAATTAGCAATTACTTTGCGAATAATTTTTGGGATCCAAGTTTTAGTTAATATTTGACGTGGAACATCCTCATGTGCATCATAGATAACTTTTTTACCTTTTGAAATTAGCTTTTTTCCGAATCTAATCAATTCAGGATCATGAAAATGATACACATCGGCATTTATACTTAATGCCTTTTGATAAATAATTTTCGAAAATGAAATTGCCCTCTTTATTCGAGAATTAAACGGATTTTTTAAAGTAATAACGCGAACGTTTCTACTAATTGTATCAGTATCCTGATCCCCTACCGCAATCAAAATAACATCAAAGTTACTATTGGCTAAACTCACACACTCTTTATGAAAAATGCGAATGTCAGTAGCTTTATGTACTGAGCTAAAATGACAAACCCGTATTTTTTTATTATCTACCATTGAATATTATAAATTTTTTCCCATTTGGCAATGTTAAATAATTTCCATTTTTGATTTAAATCAAAATAATTTCCGGGAATAACTTTTACAATTTGATTAAGCATATTCGAACTCCTAATTGTTTGATCCATGTCTTCTATTGACTCAAGCCAATTTTTTTTAGGTGCCTCGAATCCAATTTTATTTTTTCGCCAGGCAATTTCATTGGGTAATATACCGGTCATCGACTCTCGAACAATCTTTTTCGTCCATCCGTCATTTAATTTTAACTCTATTGGTAAAGAATATGCAAATTCAACTAAATTAAAATCAAGAAATGGCAAACGAGCTTCAATAGAAAACTTCATTGAATTACGATCTTCATATTTTAATAAATGAGGCAATTGAGTTTTTGTGATTTCCAGCTTTTGAAGATCATTAATATTTTTATAACTACCGGACAATTCGCTTAACAAATCATTTTCCAATAAATCAAAAAAATCATTTTTAATAAATGAATTTCGCTTTAAAAGTGTGTTTTTTCTCAGCTTAGCGTTTGTGAAATACAATCTATATTTTAGGACATCTGTAAAACTCAATTTTGAATGTTTGGCAATAGAATGAGCCCTTGACCATGCCTTAGGTGACCAAATATTTCCAGTAATTACCGGATAATACCTTTCGTAACCTAAAAATGTTTCATCACCACCTTGTCCGTCCAATACAACTGTACAATTTGCCTCTTTAATCATTTTCATTACGAAATACTGCATGTAAACTGATGGCGAGGCAAAAGGTTCGTCTAGTTGATAGATGACTTCTTCTAAAACGTTTGAAAAGGAATCGACATTGGGTTTTACAACCTTCCAATCAATAGGAAAAGTATCAGCAACAATTTTTGCATAGTTCCATTCATCATTTGACGGATCAATAGATGAAGCCGTAAAAGCTAAAAATTTATTTCCTGTTTGCTTATAATATTCCTGAGATGCAATCGCTGCAACAGATGAACTATCAAGCCCACCACTCAAACATGTTCCAACAGGCACGTCAGATCTCAAACGGTATTTGATTGACTGCTTAAATTTTTTTAAAAATTCGGTTTTTGCATCGTTAAGCGTAATTGTGGAATATTCATTGTGATATTTTAAAGAGTAATAAGCTTCAGAAACAATTTTATTACCGGCAATAGAAATAACCATATTGTGCCCTGGCTTTAACTGCTCAATATCTTGAAAAAATGTTTCTGTTGAATAATCCTCGAAACCGGCAACTAAAAAATTAATAACTGCCTTTTTATTAGCATATACTTTTTCCTTGAGCGAAACAATTTGTTTTAATTCTGAAGCGAACACGAATTCATTTTCGTTTCTTGAAAAATAAAATGGTTTAACCCCAAATCTATCTCGACTACAAAACACTAAATCCTTTTGCCTATCATAAATGGCAAAGGACCACATTCCATTAAAATGGCTTACACATTTTTCTTCCCAATGCTGGAAAGCTTTAACTATTACTTCTGTATCAGAATTCGTATTAAACTTAATTCCTAATTTTTCTAACTCTGACCTGATTTCAATATAGTTATATATCTCCCCATTAAATACAATAGTATAATCTCCAAAAGTAAACGGCTGTTTAGCGGCATCTGACAAATCAATTATCGATAAGCGTTTGTGACCAAAACTTACACCATTGTTAAAATAATATCCCTCACTATCGGGCCCCCTGTGCGGAATTTTTGAATTAAGCCTTTTAACCAATTCGGTAGAATCTTGTCGGTCATATCGTATTATTCCGCTTATTCCACACATTATTTCTCAAAATTATTTTTTAATGAAACGTAAAGTAGCGCTGTTAATAACCATCCTCCGGAAAAAAATATTGAGGTTATGTACCCCGAATTTAAGAGCATAACATTCATAAAATTTAAAGCAAAAAATATTTTATTATTCAAATAAAAAGAACTTAGAAATACAAATATTATTGCTAATGGAAGTCCCGATAACCATAATCCCGGATATCCAAAATTCGCGTAATCAACAATAAACCCCGCTGTGTTAACTGTTCCATGCAATCCCTTTTTTGCATATTCAGGATAATATTCCTTATATAGTTTTTTTGAATAATCAATATAATTACTACCTTTTAATTTAGCAACGTAATTATATCCGTCACCGTAAAGAAATGGATACTTCTTAGGAATATTAATAAACCAAACCGAGGCTACTTTTCCCGGCACAAAAAACAGCCTTTGAAAAAGACCTGAGGTTACTAAAGCCGTTGCGGCAGGACTATCTTTTATTTCCTCCTGGTTATTGTATCCTCGTAAATGCGGATTCGAAGAAAAAACCAAAAGATAAATATTACATGTCATTAACAGGAATAACAAACCACTATGCCAATATTTTTTTGAAAACAATAAATATAGAATGGAAGGCAAAAGAATAAAAACTAAAAAATTTTTCTGAAGCAAATTTACCGTATAAAATATGCAAATAACTAAATATATAAAAAACTTATATTTCTCGTTTGTATAAATGAACAACAATAAAGAAAAAGGTATTATTGCTTTTACAACTAAACTTAACGGATAAGCAATGAAGGTCGGCATTTGCTCATATAATTCTTGACGTACAAATGCCGTTTTTAATATATCTACCTGTAACCACTGCTTAAAAAATGGAAAATAATTCAACCAAATGAAATGGATGAATATAAAAATAATAGTGCCATAAAAAAGAATTGCAGAAATTAAATTTGCATTTATATGAATTCTTTCCCCAATAGTTTTTACAAACAATTTTAACTTTTCATTGTAAAAATAAGAAATGCAGAAATAGAAAAACAGGAATGAAAATAAATGTATTGCAATTTTATCAAAGTGCTTAATTCCTTCAACGGAATATAATCCGGGAAAAAGCATTAACACCGACACTAAATATAACGATGCAAATAGTGGTAGCTTAGAAAAATTATGTAGTAATTTTCGAATCATTTTTTATTATTCCGATATATATAAAACCAAAATACAGCGCATACAAAACTACTTCAACAATAATTAATACAAATAACATTTCTTGAATACTCTTAAATTTTACAAAAAATAATAAGCCATATGAAACAAAAGAAATCACTTGCCAAATTGAAATTAACTTTAAATCTTTATAAGCAATTAATGAAACGGATATTGGACTTATACAAAGTTTAATACATGAACTTATAATTATAAAAATTGACAACGAAGAAGCGGTAATCCATTTCTCTCCAAAGAAAACTAAAAATAATTGTTGTCCTACTAGGTAATACAAGACTATAAATATTACAGATAATAAAAACAAAAGTGAAAAATGCTTTCTGACTGAATTCCATAACGCCACTCCCGAATGAACATTTTTCGAATAACCTGAAAGTAAAACCTGCCCAACAGCGACACTCAACACTCCTAATGGTACAGCAATTACCATGCGGGCCAAATTAAAATCTCCACCGGTAGCATCATCAAACCGGGCTGCAACCAACCAAACAACAATACTCAAAGAAATGGCGTCAAGTAAGGAAGGAATCAAATTTTGAATAGGGAAATTTTTATACTTATTTGCTACAGGTTTAATTGAAGATAGTTTCAAACTAGTACGCTTCAACAACAGAAAAAATAAACCAATGCCAAGAAGAATAACAGCAAGATATCGTGAAAAAAGATCACTGATTAATAATCCCTTTTTTACTCCTAAATAGCCTAATACTAACATTGACGATGCAAATAATAAGGATTGAATGATTTTTAAGGCATTCATGTATCGAATTTTTAAAAAGCGAACCCACCAAAAATTGACGACTTGTGTATAAGCCATAGCCGCTGAAACAAATGGAATCATTATCCAATACAATTTAAAGTCGGGTGATAAATTAAAATATCCAATAACAATATTTGCCGTGAAATAAAACAAAATTGCAAATAATATGGTTGATAGTAAAATTAAAAACAGACACAGGAAAAATAAACTCACCGATTCTTTAATGTTGTCAGCTGGTACAATAGCATTTTCGTAACGCAGTGAAAAAATTACTGCTAATGGGGAAGCTATCGCTAAGCATAACCCATAGTTTGCAAAGTCTTTTTGAGAAAAATACTCTGCAACAATTGGTAAAAGTAAAAATGGAACCAATTGAGACAGGATATTAATTCCTGATAAACTAATAACTGATCTTATTAATTGAGGTAGTTTCATTAATAATTAAAATGCCAAAAATACTAAGTACGAAGTTTAAATTTAAATTAGCTAATTGATTGAGATAGAGGAAAAGTTTTCTACACTTAATAGCTAAAAAGCCACACCTGCGACCAAAACAACAGGGTTTAATAAAGTGTATAGTCTATTTTAAAAACTAAACGTAATATTGTACATTATAATCAAAACCTATGAAAACTTTACGTGTAATTGCTGCGGCAATACTCTTATTCTTCGTATCCTGCAGTAGAAATTCTACAAAACCCATTGAAGTTAACCCGGCTTTCGGCGCCTATATTTCGGGTTATTCTGCCGGAACAATTTCAAAAATAGCTCCAATTAGGGTTCGCTTGGCAGCCGATTATGCCGGCGAAGTTAAACTCAACGAACCAATTAAAGAATCCTTCTTTTCGTTCGAACCATCAATTGCCGGTAAATCGTATTGGCTCGATTCACGTACAATTGAATTTATACCCGATCAACCGCTGCCATCAGGGCAAAATTATACTGCCAATTTTTCTCTTGGTAAATTAATGGAAGTTGATGAACAATTTAAAGAATTTAAATTTTCTTTTCGTACTCGCAATATGGGTGTTTTTGTAAAAACTAATCAACCCGAAACGTATAGCAATATCAATTTGTCGCGCCAATTTATTGAAGGTGAATTTATGATTACCGATGTTGCCGATTCATCAAAAGTAAAAAATTTGTTAACCGCTAATCAAAATGGTAAAAACTTAAAAGTAAACGTTACTCCTAACGGCGAAAATAAATATGCCTTTATTATACATAACGTAGTGCGATCTAACGCTCTTTCTACCGTAAATATTAAGTGGGATGGTAAAGCTATTGGCGCCGATTTTAAAGGTTCTAAAAAAATAAATGTTCCTAAAATCGGACAGTTTTTTCCGTCCGATATTTCGATTGAACAACAACCCGAACAAGTCGTAAAAATTCACTTCTCCGATCCGCTTGATCCCGATCAAAATCTTTTAGGTTTAGTCAATATCGAATCGGTTACTTCAGTTACAACAAGTATATCAGGACATAATCTTTTTATTTACCCTTCTTATCGATTAACCGATCAAAAACAAGTAAATGTATATGCCGGTATTCGCAATTTTAACGGTAAAAAAACATCGAACGAAAGAACCGAGCTCGTAACTTTTCAAGATATAAAACCTGATGTTCGTATTAACGGAAAAGGTGTGATTATTCCTAATTCGGCCGGAACGGTTTTTCCATTTGAAGCAGTGAATTTAAAAGCGGTTGAAGTACACGTTACGCAAATTTTTGAAAAAAATGTAGTTCAATTTTTACAAATTAATAATATGAACGGCGGCTCACAATTAAAACGTGTTGGCCGTGAAGTAAAAGTAAAAACCATTCGCCTCGATGAAAATCCAAAAATCAATTTACATGAATGGAATCGCTTTAGCCTTGATTTGTCAAGCATCGTAAAAGTTGAACCGGGGGCAATTTATAATATTGCGATTAAGTTCCGCAAAGAACATTCGGCCTACGATTGCGGAAATGATGCTGATGCTGATAACGACATGGCTACCCTCGATACCCCAAAAGAAGAAGAATGGAATGAAGACGGTTGGGGATATTTGTACGACAACTATTGGAATGAATCGTCATATTATGAGGATTATTATGTTGAAGGTTATGATTATACTCAACGTGAAAATCCGTGCCATGTGAGTTACTACGGCGGACGCGGTGTTTCGCAAAATGTATTGGCAAGCGATCTTGGTATTATTGCAAAAGCAGGTACGGATAAACAACTTCATGTCATAGTAAGTGATTTGAAAACAACAAATCCTTTATCGGATGTTGTGGTAGAATATTACGATTTTCAACAACAAAAATTAGCAACAGCAAAAACTAATAGTGACGGAATGGCTGTGACTAAATTAAAATCAAAACCATTTATTCTTGTTGCTAAAAAAGGAAATCAACGCGGTTATTTGACCCTTCGTGACGGTGAAGTATTAAGCGTAAGTAAGTTTGACGTTTCAGGTGCTTCAACCAATGCCGGTATAAAAGCATTCCCATATAGCGAACGCGGCGTTTATCGCCCGGGTGACAGCATTTATTTATCGTTCATGATTGAGGATAAAGAAAAAATTCTTCCCCCAAACCATCCAGTAGTAATGGAATTAAGAAATCCATCAGGTGTAATTGTACAAAAAATTGTACACAGTAAAAATTTGAACGGGCTTTACGATTTTCGTACTGCGACTTTACCTGAAGATCCAACAGGGTTTTGGTCGGCTCGTTATTATGTTGGAAGTCGCGAATTTTATCAAAGCATACGTGTTGAAACTATAAAACCAAATCGTTTAAAATTGTATCTCGATTTTGGAAAAGAAAAGTTAAGCGCCCTTGATGTATCGGCAACAGGAAAAATTTCGGCAAAATGGTTGCATGGTGCTCCTGCTCGCAATTTAAATTCTATTGTTGAAATGACCTTGAATGGCGGATATACGCAGTTCGACAATTATAAAGAATTTACTTTCGATAATCCTACGCGTACATTTACTGCTCAACAAATGACATTATTCGAAGGTCCGCTTGATGATAATGGTATAGCTACATTTGATGTAAAAATAAATGCAGGCACAAACGCACCGGGAATGTTAAAAGCATTTTTTACAACGCGTGTATTTGAAAAAGGTGGCGATTTTAGTATTGATCAATCGTCACTAACGTATAGCCCATACACGCACTATGTGGGTATAAAAGTTCCTGAAGGCGAAGGTTACGGAAATAACTTGGTTACCGATAAAGATCACATGATTCAATTCGCTACTGTTGATGCTAATGGAAAAGCTATTAATCGAAAAATTGAAATTAAGGCTTATAAAATCGAAAATCATTGGTGGTGGGACAGCTACAATAACAACGACATAATGGCTTTTATTAACAATAACGGAATTGTTCCTCATCAAACTTCGGTAATTACAACATCGAACGGAAAAGGATTTTTTAAATTCAGAGTGAATAAACCATTGTGGGGAAATTTCTTGATCATTGCGCGCGATATTCAAAGCGGTCATAGTACAGGAAGCCAAGTTTATGTTGACTGGCCTTACGGTACCCGCGAAACTATGGATAGCAAAGAAAACGCAACCATGTTAACTTTTTCGACTGATAAAAAAACTTATCAAGTTGGTGAAGAAGTAAAATTAACTATCCCATCACCTGCCGAAGGGCGTGCATTAGTTTCGATTGAAACCGGAACAAAAGTTATTTCCAAAACATGGATTGAAACTACCAAAGGTGAAACGGTTTACACTTTCGAATCAACCGAAGATATGGCCCCAACTGCGTATGTTAATATTACGTTAGTTCAGCCACACGCACAAGTAAAAAACGATTTACCGGTACGCTTGTACGGTATAGTTCCCATTAATGTTGAAAATAAGGAATCGCATTTGAATCCGATAATTGCTTGCGATAAAATATTTAAACCCGAATCAAAACCAATAATAAACATTAGTGAGAAAGATGGTAAGGCAATGACCTACACACTTGCCATTGTTGATGAAGGATTACTTGATTTAACAGGTTTTCAAACGCCCGACCCGTGGAATCATTTTTATGCGCGTGACGGTTTAGGTGTAAAAACCTGGGATATGTATGATAACGTGATGGGCGCTTACGCAGTAAAAATGGATGAATTGTTGGCCGTTGGTGGCGACGGTTCCGCTATGGATAAAGATAAAGAAGGTGAAGCCCGTGCAAATCGTTTTAAACCCATGGTGTATTTTGCCGGCCCCTATCATATTGATGCAGGCGAAAATAAAAGCCACACCGTAACTATTCCTAACTATGTTGGCAGTGTACGTGTAATGGTTGTAGCAGGTGAAGAACGCGCTTACGGCAATGCGCAAAAAACCGTTCCTGTTCGCGCTCCTTTAATGGTCTTAGCTACTTTACCTCGTGTACTTGGTCCCGGTGAAGAAATTGAATTACCCGTTAACGTTTTCGCAATGGAAAACCATGTTAAAAATGTAAGCCTCGAAATAAAAGCGAATGATATGTTTAGTTTCAAGAATGGAAAAACAAAATCGATTGTGTTTAATAAACCCGGCGATGAAGTAGTGAATTTTCCTGCGTTAGTGGCTAACAAGTTAGGTGTTGGAAAAGTAACTGTTATTGCAAAGAGCGGAAAAGAAATTGCAAAACATGAAATCGAAATTCAAGTTCGCTCTTCCAATCCAAAAATCATGGATGCCTATGAAACGATTCTTGATCCCGGTAAACAATGGAATACCAATATTAATTTTAACGGACTAAAAGGTTCTAATTTCGCTTCGGTAGAAGTTTCTACAATTCCTCCTGTAAATTTAGGAGAACGATTAAAATATTTAATCGATTATCCTCACGGATGTATTGAGCAAACCACAAGTTCGGCTTTCCCGCAATTGTATTTGAGTAAGATTATGGATCTTGATGAAAATTTCAAAAAAGAAATCAAGAAAAATGTTCGAGCTACAATTAAACGCATTAGCATGTTTAAAACATCAAGCGGTGGCTTTAGCTATTGGCCGGGACAAAGTGATGCCAGCGGTTGGGGAACAACTTACGCAACACATTTCTTGTTAGAAGCCGAAGCAATGGGTTATAAAGTGCCTGCAGGATTAAAAAATGACGCGCTTACTTATTTAAAAAATAAATCGCGCTACTTCCGTGTGCCTTCCAATACTACAACTGATAATACCAACAATTATGAATATTCATACGATTATTCTTATGTATCGGAAGATGTGTATGACCAGGCGTATCGTTTATTTGTACTTGCCTTGGCTAAACAATCGGACTTAGGCGCAATGAACCGATTAAAAGAATACAGTAAATTAACTATCGAAGAAAAATGGAGATTAGCAGCCGCCTATCAAATGGCAGGTCAACAAACTGTTGCCAAAGAAATTACTAACGGCTTAAGCACTAACGTTGATAAATACTCGAGTCCGGGTTATTCGTTTGGTTCTGATTTACGCGACCGAGCCATGATTCTTGAAACAATGGTGCTAATGAAAAACAAAACACAGGCCGCTATTTTAGCGCGTGATATCAGTAAAGAGTTGAATAAAGACGAATGGATGAGTACACAAACCACTTCGTATTGTTTATTGGCCATGAGCAAATTTGCAGGAATAGCAAACGCCTCTAAACAAATTAATTTTGCATTGGGTGTAAATGGCAATATGGTAAGTAAGCAAATTAACAATGTTATGTATCAGCAAAAAATTGACGGAAATAAAATTGCAGCAAATTCGAAATTTGCCATAAAAAATAATGGTAAAGGACTAATGTATGTTCGTGTTGTTGTAGAAAAAATACCAATGGCCGGTGATTCGGTTACAGCGGCAAATAATAATCTTAAACTGGATATAAAATATACCGATCTTGACGGAATGCCATTGGCGGTAAATAGTATTGAACAGGGCACCGACTTTATTGCCGAAGTGAATATTACCAATCCCGGTGCTCGCGGTTATTTAACTGAAATGGCCTTGAACCAAATTTTCCCGAGCGGTTGGGAAATTCACAATACCCGAATGGATAATTTTGCGAGCGCTATTCAAACCGATATTGTAACCTATCAGGATTATCGTGATGATAGAGTGTATAGTTATTATAATATTGGCACGAATGCCACAAAAACCATTCGCATTCGATTAAATGCGGCATATATCGGTAAGTTTTTCTTACCTACTGTGACTACTGAGGCTATGTATGACAATAGTGTTTACGCTCGAGTACCCGGCCGATGGATTAAAGTCGTAAAACCGGGAACAACTGAATCGGTAGCAAAAAACAAATAGTTTCTCAACCAAATCACAACAATGAAAAGGCCGCGTCGAAAGATGTGGCTTTTTTATTGAAATAAATTGTTTAGTTTTATCAAAAAAAAAATACATGAGAAATCTTATTCTTTTTATTGCATTAATCCTTGTTTCTTCTTGTGGAACAAAAAATGAATCTGCAACCACTGAAAATAAAGACACGCTTCAGCCCAAAGAAAGTAAAGTCGCTGTCATTGACACTACACCTCGTGTTACAGGAATTGGCGGTATATTTTTTAAAGTGGATAATCCCGATTCAACTAATGCGTGGTATGGAAAAAATTTAGGTCTTAAAATAGATGACTACGGCTCACCTTTTGAATTCAGAAACGCTAACAATCCGGCGCAAATAAATTATTTACGGTGGAGTACATTTGGTAAAAAAACAAAATATTTTTTACCTTCTTCAAACGATTATATGATCAATTATCGCGTTTGTAATATTGAAGGTTTAATTAGAAAATTTAAGGCGAATGGTGTAACTATTTTAGATTCATTAGATGTTTACGATTACGGAAAATTCATTCACATTATGGACAATGCCGGCAATAAAATAGAACTGTGGGAACCGGTTGACAGCATTTTTACTGCAAAGGGTACACCAACTACTAAATAATTATTTTCGTAAAATTTTATCGCCATGTAATCGTGAAACTACACCGGGCATATCGGCATAAGTGTACAACGATGAAAAAACGGTTACATGATCATTTTTTTTTGCATTTTTGCGTGGTCGAACAAATAAATTTACTTTAGTTACCATACCCTTTGCTGTACCTGATTTTACATTTCCTGTGCTAAAATCATGTTGAAATTTATATTTTGTTAAATGCACGCTTAAATCGGCAGTGTGATTGGGATCATAAATTTTTTCGGCAGTAGAATCGCCGCTTTCATAATGAATTTTTAGAATTAAAGTATCTGTACTTTTTAAATATTTTACTTTAATGTTCAAATATCTTTCAAAATAAACACCTGTAGAAATATCGCGATAAATGGCTTCAATAGATGGTGAGGCTTTTACATCATATTCAGAATTTAAGAATTTTTTTAGCGATTTTGATTCTTTTCCATAATTATAGTTTAAATTAAAAATCATTCCAACTTCGCCGGGAAATAAATAACTTCGATAAGGATCGGTACGAATTTTCCATTGAAAACGCTGAACAGAAAAAGAAATAAAAAACAGGAATAAAATTAGCAGGAATAAAATTTTACTTACCGATTTCATTTATTAAAAATAAATAAAGATTAATTGAATTCAACAATTATTTTAATGGATATTTACGCATAAGATTTTCAACAATTAATACAACAGCCGGACAAATCGTAGAGTTGTTATACGTAATTTTTAATTTTTGATATTGGTCACGCTGTTGTGTGTGAGGATATTCAGCACAAGCCTTTGGTCGAAAATCATAAACCCCGCAACGCTTATCTTCTCCTAAAAATGGACAAGGCAATGACTTAAACACCTTGTCGCCATCTTCATCGGTTCGTAAATGTTTTTCAGAAAATAAATTTGGTTTTACTTTTAATTCCTTCGAAAGTTTCTCAATGTCTTTTTCCAATAGCAATGGCCCCGTAGTTGAACAACAGTTTGCGCAATCTAAACAATTAATTTTTTCAAAAACTTCGTCGTTTAACTGATTAATAATTTTATCAAGACCATTTATTTTTTTAAGTTTCAATAAATCTAAATATTTTTTTATAGAGGATTTATTTGAAATAGCACGATCAAGAATTTTTCGATACTCGTTTTTCACGCCTAAATATACATGAAATTCGTAAATTAAACGTCAAATTAAATTTTAAATTCTTGCTTATGAATTACTTTGTCATTCTCAAAAACTTTAACCGAATAATTTCCTTTTTTCCATCCTCCTACCCTAATTTCAAATTCGTATTCAATGTTACCGGGTTTAATACTGAATTCATTCGGATTTTTTACCAACATTTTTCCTGTTGCGTCGTAAATTTCATTATGAACTTTTGCGGTTTTCAACGCCTTGAATTTAATTAATCCCGTAACACGAGTTACTTCATGCGAAATATTTCCTTCGGCATCAACAGAATGTTTTTGAGGGGTACTGTACCATGAATCTTTTTGTCCGGTAATCTTGCACAATTCTGCACGTAACGGTTTTATGCCCGCCATGTTCTCGGCATACAAATTGCTTACTTCATGGTTGTTTGAAATACACCAAACCGACTCTTGAATTACATCGTCACCAAATTGCTTTCCCTTTAAAAAACTAAACAACTTTTGCATTTTTGGATTTTTATTATCGCTTAATACAAAAGTTATTTCTTTTGACGGACAACGATCCGTTGCTTCACAACAAAATCCTTTTACCCAACCGGTTTTTTTTTCAGAAGGATTAAGCACTAAAATTTGTTCTTGAGTAACCAAAATATTTTGCATCCCGTCATCGCTAGGATTAAACATTGTACCGGCAGGAACAATTAATTTTAATGATTGATTACCTAAATTTTCAAGATTTAATTTTACACAATTTCCATGATAGCTACCATTAGAAGCAAATTCGGTTTTAACATTTTTTTGCGAAATCGCATCTGCCAATTTTATCTCAACCGATTCCAATTTTGGATTTCGTATGTTTAAAGAAAGACTGATTCCACCCAAAATCATTCCCATTCCTAATGCTGTAGTAGCTTTCATAAAGTTGAATTTATTTGATTTAACAAGATAACGCAAAGTTGTTGTAACAGTTACAACGCGTATCATAAATACCTAAAAAATCGTAGCACAAATGTAACTAAGCGCTTACCTTTGCGTCACACCTTCCGAATGATTCGAATCCTTCTTATTTCAATTATCACTGCCACCGCATTAAACACTAACGCTGCGGTACTAACTATTCGAGTTGTTGATTCAAATGATGCACCAATTCCTTTCGCATCAATTAAAATTGAAGAAAATCAAAAAGTTTATTCTACCGATACATTGGGTCAACTTGAAATTACACTTAACGAAGGAATTTGGCATTTTGTTGTAAGTTCATTAAATTATGAGTCGCTTTATAAATCGGTAATAATTAATCATAAAAAAAATCAATCAATAAAATTTATTCTTTCTGATAAAGATAACGAACTAAATGAAGTGATTATTTACAATAATAGCAAAAATAGAGCTAAGGAAATAATGAAACTTGTTCGCGATAAACGAAAAGATTATTTAAAAACAATCGAAATTTTTTCGTGCAACAATTACAGCAAAACCTTTACCGAACGCGAAAATTTAAATTGGGAAAAAGATTCAACAGCGAAACAAAAAAAACTTGAGAAAAAGAAAAAGAAGAAAAAAATATTTAACGATGACATTGACTCCACCAATCGTTTTTTTAAAAATGAACCGGCATCGCGATTTAAACAACTTAATTTAGTAGAAACATTCGGAAAAATTTATTTTAATGAACCCAACCAATACAAAGAAATTATTGAAGGTTATAACAGCAATGAAGCATCGCGTCCCTCAAACGGTGTGAATATAACCGTAGGTTCAAATTTAGGTGAACACAATATAATTCCAACAAAATATGAAGCAGATAGCCGATACGTTTTAATTTATAATTCGTATGCAAAAGAATTTAATTTTTACAAAAACCTTATTAACGCCCCATCGGTATGTAATAAACCGTTGCTTTCACCAATCGCATCAACATCGGCCTTTAGTTATGAATACGATTTGATTGAAGAGTACATTAGTGATGGTAGAATCATTTATAAATTAAGTGTAAAACCGATTTTTGAAAATGACGCATTATTTAGCGGTTATATTTATATTGAAGACAAAACGTGGGCATTAATTTCGGTAGATTTAAAGGTAAATAAAAGCGCATTGTTAACTTGCAAAAGTTTTCATGTAAATATACACTACGTGAAATATGCCGCCCAAACTTATGTTTGCCTGTATAAATTTTTGGAATACGTTTTTAAATTCGGTCAGCAACAATACACAACTAAACAATATTTCGAACACTCAAACTATAACCTTTCACCCGACTTCTCAAAAAAAACATTTACAAATGAAACTGTAGTTTATTCTGAAAAAGCTTTCGATGCCGATTCGTTATTTTGGATTAAAAATAGACCTGTGGAATTAACGAAATCTGAAAAAAAATACGCAAGTAAACAAGATTCTCTTGAAAACATTTACCAAAGCAAAGAATTTTTGCATGCAATAGATTCGGCTTACAATCGAATTGATTTTTGGAAAGTTTTATTAATTGGCGTTGGACATCGCAATCGCGTAAAAGGTTATAGTTACATGATTGAACCGTTGGTTTCACAGCTAAATCCCATGGGCATTGGCGGATATCGTCATCGATTTGGCGCACGTTTTAGTAAAGAATTGAAAAATGGAAATGCGCTTGAAACCGACGGACAAATTGATTATGGAATAAAAAATAAAGACATAAAAGGATGGCTTGGAATAGGATTTAATTATTATCCTAAAAAATTCTTTCGTACTTATATAAAAGCCGGCGACTATTATGATTTGATAAATACATACGCTTCATTCGGTTCAATTTTTTCGAGAAGTAATTATATACGTGCGCAGTCGATTAGTATTGCTCAACGTCTTGAAATTTTTAACGGATTATTTGGTGAAGTTACTTTTGAGTACAGCGATCAAAATCCAATAACCAATTTATCACTCGAAAGTTGGTCGGGAAAATTATTTGGAAGTGTAAATAAGCCCACCGAGTTTCAACGTTATATTAAAAGTGAAATAAAAGCCGAATTAAAATATCGCTTTCGGCAAAAATACTATTATCGAAACGGAAAAAAAATAATTTTGGAATCAAAATCGCCAACTTTTCAATTCGTTTATCGAAAAGGAATTCCAAATTTATTCAATAGCGAAGTAAATTTCGATTATGTTGAATTTGGTATAAAAAATGATTCACACACCGGCAGATTAGGAAATTCAAATTGGTCGATAAATACCGGTACATTTACCAATCGTTCAAATTTGCGTTTACTCGAACACCGTTATTTTAGAGGAAGCGATAAATTCTTCTTCTCTGATCCGGTTCGTTCATTTCAGTTGTTAGGACCAACATTAAACACCAATTCCGCTTTTTTTCGCGCCAATTATATTCATCATTTTAACGGAAATTTTTTGAAATTTATTCCTTTGCTTAATAAATTAAAACTTACCGGCGCCGGCGGAGCAGGAATTTTATTGATACCTGAATACAAATTTAAACATGCCGAAATTTATTTAGGTTTAGAACGAATTACTCGAATACGCCGTCAACTTTTCAGATTTAGTGTTTTTGCGGTTACTGCCGATAATTCCATTTCAAATGCTAATTGGACAATTAAATTCGGAGTGAGTTTTTATAATTCTTATTCGAATAAGTGGGATTATTAGAGAATCGCGAATTTCTGATTTCTACTTTCAATCAGTCAAAAATCAGGCATAAATTCATAAAAAAACTATACTTTTATAGAAACAAAAAAAACAATGACTAACCATCCGCTTTATTTAAAAGCAAGTGAAATTGTTGATGTAGTTGAAGCTTTTTGTCAAAGTTTACATGAAGAAAATCGCGACACGCACCGACATCTTTTAATGGAATCGGCTTACATTATTCCGGCTAAAATTGCAGGTGCTATTGGGAGTGAAAGCTGGTTGGTGAGTATGCAAAATGCTTCGTTAATAAGATACCACGCACAATATTTACTAACTTCAACCAGCGGAATGGCAGCGTTAAATGAAAGTAACGAGCAGTATATAAAAGTTTTTAGAAATGAAATGCTCGAATTTAGAGAATTATTTATTGAATGGATTGCAGAAATTAACCAATTGGAACACGAAGATTATGATGACGATTGGGGTTTGTTTTTACGTAAATGAAAAATCAAGTGGAGCTTTGTTTAAGGTTTGACATTAATCAATCTCCTAATGAAAAAATCAAACTATTTTTATAACACGATGACGAAAACATAAATGCTCGAAATTTGAAAAATCAACTATTTAAGTTCGCACAAAAACGTATCAATAAAATAAAAAATGTTCCTACTTTCAAGTTTCAACATTAAATCAACTCCAACATGAATTCCTCCGATTTATCCTGGCTTTTCGCACCTAACCTTGCATGCGTACACGGTTTCTCAACGCGACATGGCGGAATATCTACAAATTATTTTTCAAGCTTAAATTTAGGAGGTAGCGATGATACAAGTGAAAACATTTTATCCAATCGAAAAATTGCTTTAGAAAAATTGCACATACAATTTAACAATGTTGCCTTTTTAAAACAAATTCATAGTGCCGATGTATTAATTGCTCAACGCGGACAATTTACCGGCGATGCTTTAGTGAGCAACGAAAAAAATATTTTTTTGGCTGTGAGTGCTGCCGATTGTTACCCGATTTTATTTTACGATAAAAAAAATAAAATAATTGGCGCTGCCCATGCAGGATGGAAAGGAACACTAAGAAGAATAGTAAAAAATACCGTTGAAAAAATGGTTGAACTTGGTGCCAATAAAGATAAAATTGAGGTTGCCATTGGCCAAGGCATTTGCTGCGAAAAATACGAGGTAGGTGAAGAAATTATTGAACTGTTTATAAACGAAAAATTTCCGAAAAATTGTTTTAAAGGAAAAAATTTAGATTTGCTTATTGCCAATGAATACATTTGTGTTGAATCCGGTATTCCTCAAAAAAATATTTGGAAAATGAATAGATGCACTTCTGAAAAAGATTTTTTCTCACATCGAAGAGATCAAGGAAAAACAGGCAGAATGTGGGGAATTATTGGAATGAAAGAGGATGAATAGAAAACGCAAGTAACGATTTGTTCTCAAACATCCACTCGCTCAACAAACATTCTAAAGCGATTAAAAATGCTTTTCTTTTTCTTACAACGTTTAATGTGTTTGCGTAAGTCCTCAAGCACGTTATCGTTTAAACAAAAACGAATGGCCATACGATAATTTTTTATGGCTTTATTGTATTCGCCGCGCAATTCATACAATGAACCAAATTCGTCATAAATTCCACAACGATTAATGCTGTCAATTTTTATTGCTTTATCTAAAAGTTGTTTTAATTCTTCCAAACGGTTTTGATCGCGCAATAAAAACGCATAATTTAAATAGGTGGAAGGATATTCGGGATTAAAATGAATGGCTAACTTATAATGTTTTTCAGCCAAACGAAAATCTTGGTATTTTGATTTGTAAATCCAACCCAAATGATTGTGCGCACGACCAAACGAAGGCTCCTCAATAAGAATCTCTTCTAACAATTTTTTGCCTTCACGATGATTGCCTTCATCTATGGCTTTTTCGGCCTCGAGAAACAATTCTTCAATTTCACTGGTTTTATACATACAAAATAGACTTTTACTTGCTAAAAAGTTGCCATCTTTGACTTAAAAATAAGCAAAAAACAAATCGCTTTTTCATTATGCCTTGTATTTTACATATCGAAACCAGTAGTAAACCTTGTAGTGTGGCTATAAGTAAAGGAACTGAAATTAAGGCTTTTAAACTTATCAATGAAGCCGATTTTAAACATGCCGAACTATTGCATGCTTTAATTGAATTGGCAGTTAATGAGGCCCAAACATCAATACAAAACATTGATGCTGTGGCCGTTTCAAGTGGTCCTGGTTCCTATACCGGTTTAAGAGTGGGAGTTTCTGCCGCTAAGGGGCTTTGTTATGCTTTAAATAAACCGCTCCTTAGTGTTTTATCAACTCAAATAATGGCTTTTGCAGCTCTTGAAAAACATAAAAATATAGCTGATTACAAAGGAATAATTACCGCAATTGATGCCCGTCGTGAAGAAATTTATTGTCATGAATTTGACGTATGTGCCAATGCCGTTAGTGAGCCTGCCGCAATTATTTTAGATGAAACAAAAAAAGTATTCGAAAATTATTTGGTTTGTGGCGACGGAGCTGAAAAAGTGAAAAAATATTTTGGCGATAAAAATAAATATGTTCCCGAAATTTTTGCGAGCGCACAATTCATGATTCGCCCGGCTTTGCAAAAATTCACATCAAAACAATTGGAAAATGTCGCCTATTTTGAACCGTTTTATTTGAAGGAGTTTTTTACGAGAAGTTGAAGGAGTGAAGGTTGACATCCTTCGCTTCTCCTTCGTAGGACTATGAGAAGGAGCCGAGGTTACGGATGTTGAAAGTTGAAGGTTGAACAAAAATCTTAAATAAACAAATCTTAATTGCTTTCTTCTATCTAACTTCTAAGGTCTATTATCTCAGGTCTAGTACATTTACTTCTTAATCACAACCCCACCTGCCTCAAAAGTAATTTCTGCTTTGGATTCTTTGGTAGCATCAATTCTTATTGTGATTTTTCCTCGTGTTTCGCCTATTCTTTTTTGATCCAAATCGGAATTATTATAATGGGTTTAAAAAGATTTAAATTTTTATTCCAATAACCAAATTGTCGTCGGTTTGTGTTACGCTACCTTTCCATTCGGTAATGGTTTTTGTTAGAATTTTATTTTGTTCATCCATAGTTAACTGATGAATATCGAGTAGTAATTCTTGAAAACGTTTATAAGTGAATTTTTTTCCTTTTGGTCCACCAAACTGATCGGCAAATCCATCGGTAAACAAATACAAACAATCGCCTTTTTTTAAATCAAAAACATGATTCGTAAAAGCGCGTTGCACCCAATGTTCGCTATCAACCGCAATTGCCAACTTATCGGGTTTTAATTCTGTTAATTGTTTATCGCGTACTATGTACAAGGCGTTATGAGCACCTGCATACTGCAATTGCATATTTTCAAAATCAATAGCAGCAAGCGCAATATCCATTCCGTCTTTAATCGATTTTAAATTATTGTTGAGTTCTCTGTTTAAAAACGTAAGTGCATCGGCCGGCGAATTTACAGCGGCATTTACAGTAGTTTGGTTAAGAATTGTGCTTCCGATAATGCTCATTAATGCGCCGGGAACACCGTGCCCTGTGCAATCAACAGCGGCAATAACCGCTACTTTTTTCGGTTTTTCTTCGTTGGTATTTACTGTTGAGAACCAATAAAAATCGCCACTTATAACATCTTTTGGCTGATAATAAATAAAATAATCTTTTAAAGAATTATCCATTTTTACTTTCGAAGGCAAAATTGCTTCTTGAATTCGCAACGCATAATTAATACTATCGTTAATGTCCTTATTTTTTTCGGCAATCTCAACATTTTTAATTTCCAGTTGCTTATTGGATTCCGCTAACGCTAAGCGCGCAATAATTTCTTTTCGGGTAAGGCTGGTGCGTGTATTAATTAAAAGAATTGTAAAGGTGGCAACCGATGCGGTAAGAAATCCGCCATTTAATAACACTTCATCAACGCCTAAATGACTAAAAAAATAAAAGAAAATAATATTGGCGATAAAGGAACAAACCACAATTATTATTGAATAATACATTTTCCACAGTACAAACATTCCGGCTCCAATAAAAAGAGCAATATAAGCAAACGTATGTTTTTCCAAATGCGGCCCATCCATTACACTATACATGTACGCGTTTTGAATTGAAATTCCCAAAAATGGAATAAACGCAATTATAGAAGGGTGGTCAACAAATTTATGCCTTAATAAAATTCCGATTAAAGTAGCAATTGAAACAGCAATTCGAAATATTAAAAAATCATTAAAATGATCGGGTAAATTAAAATAGTCGGGGATAACCCAAATCGGATTTAAAACAACGGCTACCCAGGCAACAATAACATGATAGCGGAAAGCAGTTTTTTTTAATTCATCTTTCCAATTCAAATTTTCACTATTAATTGATTTTTCAGCCATAGCAATTTTGAACCACTAAGATAAGCAAATATTGGTATATATTAATTTATTAATCTGTTCAACCCGATTATAAATTGAGTTTTTAACGAGCTTTAATATTTAATTCTAAAAATTTACTCTATTAATCGACAATTCCTTGATAAAATTGGTTGTTAATGATAAAAATGAATACCGTTTAATTACAAGCAACAATCCTTTAAAAACGCCTTAAGCACATTTTGAGTTTCGGCTTTCGATATTTCGAGAACAATTGTAAATAAAACTCTTGTGAAATATTTTATAATAACTTAAACTGACACAAATTTTATTTTTGCCAATGAGAAACGACAATCAAAATCAATTCATTCAATTACATTGAAGTTACGCTATAAATTTCACGTTCGAATTGAATTACAAAACACGTTTTAAGAATAAAATGTTTGTATAGTTATTTAAAAAATTAACGCCCGAGACAGCTCTCTATGTTAATAAATTTTAGCATTATAAAGAATTCATGTAATTTAAAAAAATAAAAACATTAACGAATAACAATAGCGAATATACGTCAATTAAAATTATTATTCAATCATACGATACAATACAACATAAAAAATTGAAGAAAAAGAATCCTTGATTTTTTTTATTGCAATAAACCATCATACATTATCAATTAGGGATCATAATTTATAAAAGGCTAAGCCCAATTAAGATAAAAAACATTTTGTAGCGTTTATAATTTTTTTTTGCTTATTTTTACTGCAATTAAAATTTTACTCGATATGGGTTAACGTTGTACGCCAAAAAATGAAAAAAGAAGCATTAAAAGACATTGTACAATGGGATATTAAATCGTGGTCTATAGCACTTGCGTATTGGGATAAAAATATTGATTGGAACAAAATTCAAAATGCACTTGAGTTGGGTGGTCGAGAAGGTGGGCTTTCACTTTGGCTTGCGTTAAAAGATAAAACAACTACTTGCTCAGACCTAAATAATGTAAAAAGCAATGCTGAAGAGCTTCACCTCAAACACAACGTAACTTCGCTTATAAAATACAAGGATATTGATGCGACTGCTATTCCTTATGAAAATTATTTTGACATTATAGTTTTCAAATCAATTATTGGCGGAATTGGCAAAAACAATAATATTGAAATTCAACAAAAAGTTTTTAAAGAAATTCACAAAGCATTAAAACCGGGAGGAAAACTTTTGTTTGCTGAAAATCTTATTGCCTCGGCTCTTCACCGACGGCTTAGAAAACGATTTATCAAATGGGGAAATTCGTGGCGATACGTTTCAATAAAAGAAATGAATGAATTTTTAAAAGATTTTTCAACCTATACAATAAATACCACCGGAGTTCTTGGAACATTTGGAAGAAATGAAAAACAGAGAAATTTACTTGCAACAATTGACCAATTAATTTTAAACAAAATTTGTCCCGCTAAATGGAAATACATTGGTTACGGAATTGCCGAAAAGTAGAAATATTATTGTGAAAATTTTAATGAACAATTTTAGAATTTAGAAAAATAAAATCGTACTTTAATTACCGTGTTTTTGAAATAATTTCAAAAAAAATTATCCCTTAATTACAGTTCTTGAAATAACAATTTTTTGAACTTCTGAAGTTCCTTCGTAAATCTGAGTAATTTTTGCGTCGCGCATTAATCGCTCAACATGATATTCCTTTACATAACCGTAGCCGCCGTGAATTTGTACTGCTTCAACTGTATGTTTCATGGCGGTTTGTGAAGCGAATAATTTTGCCATTGATCCGGCTAAATCATAGTTTTCATGCTTATCTTTTAACCATGCGGCTTTTAAACATAAATTACGTGCGGCTTCAATCTCCGTTGCCATATCAGCTAACTTAAATTGAATAGCCTGGTGTTCTGAAATGGGTTTTCCAAACGATTTTCTTTCTTTTGAATACGCCAATGCCAATTCATAAGCTCCGGCAGCAATTCCCAATGCTTGCGATGCAATTCCAATTCGCCCACCCGATAATGTTTTCATTGCAAATTTAAATCCGAATCCATCTTCACCAATTCGATTTGCTTTAGGCACTTTAACATCATTAAAAAGCAACGTATGCGTATCACTTCCACGAATGCCCAATTTATCTTCTTTTGCACCAACTACAAACCCTTCCATGCCGCGTTCAACAATAAATGCATTAATGCCATGATGTCCTTTTTCGGGATAAGTTTGCGCAATGACTAAATAAATACTTGCTGTACTTCCGTTAGTAATCCAATTTTTTGTTCCGTTTAATAAATAATAATCGCCCATGTCAACTGCAGTAGTACGTTGCGATGTAGCATCGCTTCCTGCCTCGGGTTCACTTAAACAAAAAGCGCCAATTTTTTCGCCTTTCGCTAATGGAATTAAATATTTTTGTTTTTGCTCTTCGTTACCAAAAGTTTCAAGTCCCCAGCACACTAATGAATTGTTTACACTCATACAAACCGAAGTGGAAGCATCTACTTTTGAAATTTCTTCCATGGCTAACACATAAGAAATCGTATCCATACCGCTACCGCCGTATTTCGGGTTAACCATCATTCCTAAAAATCCTAACTCGGCCAGCTGTTTCATTTCTTCAACCGGAAATTTTTGATGATTGTCGCGCTCAATTACACCGGGTTTTAAAACATTTTGTGCGAAATCACGCGCCGCATTGCGAACAGAGATATGCTCTTCAGAAAGTTCAAAATTCATGACTAATTAAAATTTTATAGGCTCACAAAGATATATTTTTAGAGCAATTCAAAATGAAAAAAGGGAAGTAATGAGTAAAAGCATTATAGGAATTATGTCGGGTACTTCGGTTGACGGGCTTGATATCGCTTATTGTTCATTTACAGGACTAAAAACCTATAAAATTAAGGCCGCAAACACAATTACTTACCCTAAAAAATTATCCTCAAAACTAAAAAACTGCCTTCATTTATCCTCAATAGACCTGGCTTTACTTGATGCCGAGTTGGGATATTTTATTGGTCATGAAGTAAACAAATTTCTCAAAAAATTCAACTTAATAAAGCCATTCGCAATCGCATCGCACGGACATACCGTTTTTCATCATCCTAAAAATAATACAACTGTTCAAATTGGAAAAGGGTCACACATTGCTGCCAAAACCGGAATTAAAACCATTTGCGATTTTAGAAGTACTGATATTGCTTTAGGCGGACAAGGTGCGCCGTTAGTTCCGATTGGTGATAAAAATTTATTCGGTAATTATGATTACTGTTTGAATTTGGGCGGCATTGCCAATGTTTCATTTCAAAAAAATAAAAAACGATTCGCATTTGATATTTGCCCTTGCAATTTACCGCTTAATTTATTAATGAATAAAATTGGCAAGAATTATGATAAGAACGGTTTATTCGGAAAAAAAGGAAAAATTGATGCCAATCTTTTACAAAAACTGAACGGATTGAATTATTATGGAATGAAAACACCAAAATCATTAGGACGTGAATGGATTGAAAAAGAATTAATGCCGCTTTTATCGGGAAACGAACTTACTAACGTGCTGCGAACTTACTATGAACACATAGGTTTACAAATAGGTAAACAGTTAAAAAATAAAAATGCTAAAGTTTTGGTAACCGGCGGTGGCGCAAAAAATTCATTTTTAATTAACCGTATAAAACAATTCAGTGAAGCCGAAATTGTTTTACCCGAAACCGGCTTAATGGATTTTAAAGAAGCTTTAATTTTTGCTTACTTGGGATATTTACGAACAATTGAAAAACCCAACGCACTTGCATCCGTTACGGGCGCTAAAAACAATAGTATTTGTGGAGCTGTTTATTTGCCATAGTTTAAATTCCTAAAAAAAATTCTCTCTCTTTTAAGATAAATCGATTTTTTTTGAAAATTTTTTAGCCGGATTTTCAATGAATTTCCAAAAAATACAAGAAAATAAAATGACTGAAACTAAAGCTAAAAAAAACAAGGCTGCATGCGCCATTGCCGATTGAAATTTTGGAAGCAGTAAATACAAAATATTTCCACCTATAATGCCGTGCGTTAAATAATTTGAATATGAAATTTTGCCAAAAAAATTAAGTTTTTTGCTTTTAATATCGGTAAAATAAATCATCATACAAGTAAAAACGCAAAACAACTCAATTTCAAATGAATTACTTGCATCAATTACACAGGTAAAAAATGCAAGCGCAGCAATACCAAGCATTTTATCAATCATTTCGGCCATAATTAGAAACAAAGTTATTCCCATTGCAAAAATGGCCGAGTAATGAAAAACAAAACGATTATCATCAATAATAAGCGATAATGATCCAAAAATCAAGATTATTATAAAGTTTAACCATTTAATACGTTTTGAAAAAATAAAATACAATAATCCAACTAAAATATAAAACTGAAATTCGATTGCTAAAGTCCAATAAATGATATTTAACCATTCTTTATCGGTAAAAGGAATAAAATAAAAGAGATGATAAAACAATTGCGAAAAATCAATGTTGAATGAAGTATGGTTACGAATAGAGAAAATCAAGGCCACCAAAAGAACCATCATAATCGAAATAAGATAGGGAATCTCAATTCGAATAATTCTTCGCAATAAAAAGGAAGGAAATTTTTTTACGGAATATTCGCTTTTAAACAACGAAAAAGGAATAATAAACCCAGAAATCACAAAGAAAATAAAAGCGCCGTTTACACCATGCATACCTATTTGACGAATTGCCGAGTGCTCATCAAACAAACTGTTTCTATAGTCGTGATAACATATAAGGTTATACAAACAAACCATCAAAGCAGCAACTCCTCTCAAAAATGTAATGGTAAAAAAATGAGATTTCATGTTGCTTTCGAAGTTTAATTTTATTTTGAGGCTTAAAATTTAAAATTAACTCAATTTTTAACACAAAATTTGTGGATTGAAAATTGAATTCATGTAACCATTTAGTCAATATGGTCGTAATTTCGGCCATGTATCCTATGAATGCCAATATTGATGAACGCAGTCAACGACAGGTAGCCGCAATTTCGGCACTCTTGTTTTTATTAAGCGTAATAACTATTTTATATTTTATTACTTTATTTAGGCCGGTTCCCTTACCAAGCGAAAAAGTAATTGAATTCGACATGGGAATTGCCGGCGGCGGTGGTGGCGGATCAAAAAGTAATCCTACAACGAATTCTAACCCGGTAACAACTCCCCCACCGTTTGAAATAGCGAACAACAATACAGAAGCGCCTTCAGTATTAAACAATAACACTAATAGTACTCAAACTAACGTTGCTAATACTAACGCAAATCAAACGAATTCAAATCCAATAAATAATAACGCATTGTTTAACAATAGTGACGATGGAAACGGGAATGGAAACGGAAATGGGAATGGGAATGGGAATGGGAATGGGAATGGGAATGGGAATGGGAATGGAAACGGGAATGGAAATGGAAATGGTTTTGGGAATGGAGACGGCCCGGGTCCCGGCGGACCAGGAACAGATTATGTGCTTGAAGGCAGAAATATGAAATCAAAACCGGTAATTACCGATTCATTTGATCAAGAAGGTAAAGTTGTAGTGAATGTTTGGGTTGATCAAAACGGAAGTGTTACCCGAGCAAGTATTAATGATTCACAAACCAATACACAAAATAAAACCTTGCGCGATATTGCCCTTAAAGCGGCCAAAAAATGGAAATACAGTGAAAATACATCGGCCGCCATTGAACAAAAAGGTGTAGTAATTTATCGTTTCACACTTAATTAATTTCATGAATTATGACGCCGCGATACGTTTTTTATACGACCGTGCGCCAATGTTTCAACGTGTAGGTGCCGTTGCTTACAAACCCGGTCTTAAAAATACATTTTCACTATTAGAAGAAAATAATAATCCACACCAAACATTAAAATGCATTCATGTAGCCGGAACCAATGGTAAAGGATCGGTTTCTCATTTTTTGGCTTCGATTTTTATTGAGGCAGGTTTTAAAACCGGTTTATACACCTCACCTCATTTAAAATCATTTAAAGAGCGAATTAAAATTAACGGTAATGACGTTAGTTCGAAATACGTTAGTTCCTTTATCACAAAAAATAAAAAAGCCATTGAAAAAATCAATCCGTCCTTTTTTGAAATTACTTTTGTCATGGCAATGGCATACTTTTCTGATAAAAATGTAGATATTGCCATTATAGAAACCGGCTTGGGCGGAAGGTTGGATAGCACAAATGTTATTATACCGGTAGTTTCGGTAATCACGAACATTAGTAAGGATCATACCCAATTTTTAGGAAATACTTTAGTGAAAATTGCAAAGGAAAAAGCAGGGATAATAAAACTAAAAATCCCTGTAGTTATTGGTGAATCGGGACCAATTGCAGTTAAAAATATATTTACAACTATTTCGAAAAAAAACATTGCGCCACTCTATTTCGCGAATAAAAATTTAAATGTTAGTAAATTTAAAAGTGAACTCAAAGGAAAATTTCAGCAAAAAAACATTCGAACTGTGTTAAAAACGGTTGAAGTACTGAATAAATATAGCTTTTTAATTGATAATAGATGTATAAAAAAAGGAATTGAGAAAGTTGTATCGAATACACGACTATTGGGGCGATGGCAAACTTTATCGAAACACCCTCACATTATTTGCGATATAGGGCATAACGAAGCAGGCATACACGAAGTTTTATTGAACTTAAAGAATGAAAAGTTCAAGCAATTGCATTTTATTTTAGGTGTGGTGAACGATAAAGATGTGATTGCAATGCTTTCACAGTTACCTAAAAAAGCCATTTATTATTTTACGAACGCAAATATTCCGCGTGCAAAACCCGCAAATGAATTAGAAATGATGGCAAAAAAATATAATTTAATTGGTTTAAGTTATACTTCGGTAAAAAAAGCGGTAAACGCAGCAAAACGAAATTATAAAAAAGGTGATTTGATTTTTGTTGGCGGAAGCGCGTTTGTAGTGGCTGAGGTGGTTTAATTATTTATTTTTTTTTTTGCGGCACAGGATCATACCCCTGTGTTCCCCAAGGATGACATTTTGAAATGCGTTTTATACCTAACCAAATTCCTTTAAACGGGCCCCATATTTTAATTGCTTCAACTGTGTAATGGGAGCAAGAGGGTTGATGCCGGCAGTTGCTTCCGATTAACGGAGAAATGGTATATTGATAAATTTTTATTGGTAAAATAAAAATGTGGTTGACTATTGAAAACACTTTTCTCATTCTAATTATTTATCGTCGGCTACAAAAGCGATTTTATTTTCAAAACGCGAAATTCGTTTAATGTTTCGAATACCATACTTGTATAAATCAAAAGCGCCATAAACAGAAGGCTTGGTGTAACCTGCGTCAAATCGAACAACTACAATTTTAGACCCAAATGGCATATAAATATTTTTTCCGCTCCAACAATAATCTTCAGAAGTCCCCATCTTATAACCTCCAATTATTTTTTTTGTTTTAAGATCGTAAAATTTTAAAAAACATTCACCGTGTTTTTTCTTTACATACGAAATAACTTGTTCGCCGGGTACTTGCCTTATGCAACGACCAATGCTATCATCAATAATTTTTTCAACGGCATTTTTTCGATACGGATTAATAATTCTCAAAGTGCTTGTGCCTTCAACTTTTCCCAATACAAATACCGCGTATTCCTGCTCGCTTTTTACTTTCCTAACCTTACCGCTAAGTAGAATTGTTTCACTACCACCCCACTCGTTTTCAATTGGCCAATAATATCCTATGGAATCATTGTTCTTAGAAAATATTTTCTCTTTTCGATTTTTTAAATTGATTTTCCAAATTCGCTGTGTTGTTGAATCTCTTTCAACAAAAACAGCGGTAATTGCTTTGCTGTCGGCGGTTTCCATTGGACTGAACTCACTTGTTGCCGGAGTATTGGTAATGCTTAATGTTTTTTTTGACTCTATATCATAACAATAAATATCGTTTGTTTTATCATAATTTGCCGAGTAATATATTTTTTTGCCATTATTGGAAAAAAAAGGTTGATTATCGTATCCTTTGCGTGCTGTTACGTTAATGGGTTGCGTACAATTTATTCCATTTTCGGAAACTAAAAAATCGGCCAGGTAAATGTCGGTGTTAAGTTGCGCTTTAATTTGCGTAAGTGCAAAAAGCGTTAGTATTGTATATAAATATTTTTTCATTTAAGTTTTACAGCTGTTATTGGCAAGGTAGTTGTTAATCCGTATTTATCACCATTAGCGGCATAATAAATCATCGGGTAATCGTTCCAAGATGCGTTGGAACCGTCATTTTCTATTGCTTTCACCAAATTACAGGGAATTATAACTTCACCGGTATTTGAATAAATGCCAAACAATTTCTTTTTAAAACCCATGACCACTACTTTTGCGTAATCATAAATCAAATTTATCAAACTCAGGTTGTAAAGCAATTTTACCATCTGCTCCAATCAATCCTTTTTTTCTATTCAATTGTATTTCCCAAAGAAAATCATCAGCGGCTTCGTCGTAATAATTGAATTTATCAAATGCGAATTCAGTTAATAATTTTCCGCTTGTATCCATTACCGCAAAGCGATTTCCTTTTTGAGCAACAAATAATCCTCGAAAAAAATATTCTTCATCCATTATAAAGTTGGAATATTCGCAGGGTGCTATCATCGTTTCAAATCCTTTGTACAATCCTTTAAATGCGTTTTTCTTCACAATTTGATACTGCTTATTTTCGCTATACACGTTAATAATGTCATCATAAATCGGATCAATTGTAAATTTACCATGAGCATTAAATACACCTAATTTTTTATTTTTTGATGCCAAATAATAATATTCACCCGTTATAGGATTATTCCATTCATCATTCATAACGATGTTATCATATTCTGTTTTTAAAATGGATTCGCCTTTGGCTGAAAATAATCCGAATAATTTTTCTTTTCGTGCAAGAATCACCTCTCGTTCTTGGGGATTGTATAAGTAAAAAGGTAAAAGTTCATCGTAAAGTTGCGAAATTAATTCCTTGCCGTCATAACGATACAATCCTACTTTTTTGTTTTTCGATAAAGTAAAAATGCTATCGGTATAAAAATGTTGATTGAATTCCTGATTCGCGGAAAATTCAAATGGAGCATGAATCGAGTTTAACAGGTCAATAATTCCGCTTTTCTCGCCTTTCGCAGCATAAAAAAAATAATTGTTTTCTTCGGCGTCAATACGTTTTATCAAAAATAAATCATCATACTCAAAAGGCACTACGACGCCCTTATAAAAATTCAAAACACCAATTTTTTCATTACTGTTTTTTGCAATTACATAATCATCAAAACAATCCTCAATTCCTGCATAGTCCATTGGTAAAATTATTTCACCCTTTTCAGTAATTAATCCCCATTTATTGTTTTGCTTAACACCAAAAACTTTTTTCCCTGCAAATCCTTTGATGTCTTCATATTCTTCGGTTATTGGCTGCCCTGAAAAATCATAAACTCTCCACTTATTAGTTATTCCATTTTTAACAGTAATCCCATAAGAGAAGGCGTTTTTAATTTCTCCCACCTTAATGTCAAAAAGAATGAATTTACCATTGTACAAAACACTCCATGTTTTGTTCTTACTAAGAAAATTATTTACTTGCACCAATGCATCTTTATTATCGTAATAATTCGTGCTTGAAACTTGTTTATAGTCGGGAGGAAAAATAATTTCATTCTTTATATCAACAAAACCATATAAGCCGGATTTTGATTTATAACTAAATGAAGTTTCAGGTCGTTTGTAAAGCGATAAATAAGGTTGATATTTAGTAGTGGCTTTTGTGCGAATATCATAAAATTGAGCACCGAATTTACTCGAACATAAATAAAGATGATCGGTTATTGGTTGAATGGATTCAGCTATGAAGGGCTTTATTTCATTTGCATTTGAATCAAGAATAGAACTCAATCCGTTTTCTTTATCAACTACAAAATAAATACTATTAGCGGTAATTTTATTATATACATCATTCAATAATTTTTTTCCGTCGTTTTTGCACATTCCATATTTTCCATCTATATTTCTATAAACGTAAAAAAGTGATGACTTACCGGTATAAGAATATATTGCCGATATTTGAAAAATATTTTTCGCAATATAATTTGAAGATGTTACTGAATAAATATCAAAATTCGATCCGGTATAAACCATGATTAAATTTTCGTTAAGTGCCGAAATTTTAAATGCGCCAACTATGAATTTTAAATTTAAATCATAAACCCTTTGCTCCTTATCTGTTTGCACTAAAAACAATTTACCGTTGGCAATGTATTGCACGTGCTCGTAAATTGTTCCGTCATTCAAAGTAATTTCATTATAATATTGATCGGTAATTTTATATTTTCCGTTTAATTTCGAAATTGTAAATTCAATCGGAGCTTCAAAATATTCTTTTCCTGCTCTGTTTATATATCCGTACGAATTCGAATAATTTTCGGTTTTAGACAAATATACTTTTGCAAAGTTTCCGTTAAAATTTTCAGCAAAAGGATATTTACATTTAATTGTTTCGTTTCCATTTATTGCGCAAAACCCATATAATCCCGCTTTAGAAACAACCAACCACGTATTCGAATTGATTTCTGACAATGAATTTGCGTCGGTAAACGTTGAAATGTTTTCGTAACGGAACGGAACCAAAATATTCAATTTCGCATCAACAACACCGAACCATGATTTTCGTGCCGAATCGATTATTTGTGCAATAAAATAATCGGTATTTATATAACTTAAATCACCCGTACTTTTATAAATTCGATTTCCGCTTTTTAATTGGTACAAAGCTTTTTCAAGGGCAGATTCCGCTAATTTCTCCTTTGCTTTACACAGTTGAGCATATTTTTCATTGGGTGAATTGTAATCGTAAATTCCATGCATGGCACTAACCGGACCTGAAATTTTATTACCCTTTAAATCAATAATGTTCCATTTCTCACCTATTCCACTTATATCTGCCTGCAATTGGTTGCTCTTATAATGCCATTGAAGCCCGGGATACGGGCGCGTATCAAATCTATAAGTCGGATAATTAAAAGGCAATATTTGATTTCCTTTACTATCAATTACGCCCCAATTTCCCCAATTATTTTCTGTTTGAACAATTGCATATTTACCCTTAAATTCATAAGCGCGTGAAAAAATTGCAGGAATTTTAAATTCGTAGTTTTCTTCTGAAATATAACCCCATTTACCACCAACAATCTCACCTTGCATCACATTTAGTTCTCCACCAATACAACAAGGCGCTAATCCGTTTACAAAATTTCCAATTGACGTATATCCTACATTGGTTAGTTCAATTCCATCTTTATTAATTAAATAATAAAATTTTCCAACCTGAACTTTTGCTATACCTGTCGAATTAAAAAAAAATACACGATCATACTTTGGTTGAATAATTATATTTCCCGATTCATTGCTATAACCCCATTTATCCATTTTTCTGAATGGAATTAAATCCTGTGCGAAAGCGGGAAACGCAAAAATGAATAGAAAATATATAGCTGATATTTTTCTCAAAAAAATTAAAGCTTATTTAATATCCGCCTCCGCTTCCTCCAATATTTTCAATTGGATGCCAAGTAGTTTTTAATTCCTGAAAATCGAAAATTGAATAAGGACTTTGTTGTGCATTCATTCTAACCACGCGCTTTAAATTATCGACCGCTGCTAATTCAAGCACTTTCAATTGGTCGTTCGATAAATTTAACACCCCAATTGCATTTACATCAAAATGTGACGCCATTTGTTCACTCAATTCATCAAAACTTCCCGTTAAAACATTTACTACTCCTGCAGGAACATCTGATGAATGCAAAACCTCAGAGAAGGTTACTGCACAAAGCGGATTTTTTTCAGGAGCCAAAATAATTGCGGTATTTCCTCCGGCAATTACAGGAATTAGTTGTTGAACAAAATTCAACAATGGAGCCTTGCCTTTACAAATTAATGAAACCACTCCCATTGGTTCAGGTACCGTAAAATTAAAATGCGATGTTGCAACCGGATTAACCGAGCCCGAAATTTGTTGATACTTGTCGCACCAACCTGAATAATACACAATAAATTCAATTGTTTCGGCTACTTCACTCTCGGCTTCATTTATCGTATGTCCACAACAGGTTAGTTCTTCTATAAATTGCGTTTTTCGCCCTTCAAGCATTTCAGCAATACGATAAAGAATTTGTCCGCGATTAAATGCTGCCCGTTGCGACCAGCCGCTAAATGCTCCGCGGGCTGCAACAACTGCTTCACGAAAATCTTTGCGTGAGCATTGGCACACATTGGCAATAGGTTTTCCATTTTTATTTTTAAATAAAAAAGTTCTGCCGCTTTCCGTTCGGGGAAATTTTCCACCGATGAAGATCTTGTAGGTTTTTAGTATTTCTAGTCTTTCCATATTTTTGCAATTTATTTTACCACTAAGAACACTAAGTGGTATATTAATAATATTTTTCTAAGTGAACTAAGTACGCTCAGTGGTTAAAACTCCTCTAACCTCACATAGGCCCCCAACCCATGCAAGCCTCCTTCTCTTCCAAATCCGCTTTCTTTATATCCGCCAAACGGAGAGGTGGGATCAAATTTATTGTATGTATTTGCCCAAATCACCCCTGCTCTTAATTTAGAAGTTAAATTAAAAATTTTCGATCCTTTGTCCGTCCATACTCCTGCGCTTAATCCATAAGGCGTGTTGTTTGCTTTTTCAATTACTTCGGCTTCGGTTCTAAAAGTTTGTACGGCTAATACCGGGCCAAAAATTTCTTCATTGGCAATTTTATGCGATTGTGAAACATTGGTAAACAAAGTAGGTGCGCACCAAAATCCTTTTGTAGGCAATTCACAATTTGGTTGAAACATTTGTGCTTTTTCTTTTACTCCACAATCGATATAGGATTTAATTGTTTTCAATTGCGCTTTTGAGTTAATGGCACCAACGTCGGTATTTTTATCTAACGGGTCGCCTACACGCAAATTTTTCATTCGAAATTTTAATTTTCGAATTACTTCATCGGCAACACTTTCTTGTACAAATAATCTTGAACCTGCACAACAAACATGACCTTGATTAAAATAAATACCGTTAATAATCCCTTCAACGGCTTGATCAATTGTTGCATCTTCAAAAATAATATTGGCCGCTTTACCACCTAACTCAAGAGTTGATTTTTTAGTTGTGCCGGCAATGGATCGTTGAATAATTTTTCCCACATCGGTAGATCCTGTAAACGCAATTTTATTAACGTCGTTATGATTTACCAATGCTGCGCCTGTTGCACCGGCACCGGTAATAATATTTACCACACCTTCGGGCAGGTCGGCCTCTGCAATTATTTCTGCCAATTTTAATGCCGTTAGTGGAGTAGTTTCGGCGGGTTTTAAAACAACGGTATTGCCACATGCAAGAGCCGGAGCAATTTTCCATGCTGCCATTAATAACGGAAAATTCCACGGAATTATTTGTCCGGCAACGCCTAACGGTATAGCACTTCTGTTGGGAAAAGCGTATTCCAATTTATCGGCCCAACCCGCATAATAAAAAAAATGATTTGCGGCCAACGGCACATCAACATCTCGACTCTCTTTAATGGGTTTACCGCCGTTCATTGATTCGATAACGGCTAACTCGCGAGCTTTTTCTTGTACAATTCGCGCAATACGATAAATGTATTTTGATCTTTCGCTTGGTTTTAACTTTTTCCAATATTTTTCATAGGCATTGCGGGCGGCTCTTACTGCATGGTCAACATCATTCGCATCTGCCTCTGCAATTTTCGCAAGCAATTTTTCATCTGCGGGATTTATTGTATTATAATATTTCCCTGAGTGCGGTTTCACAAATTTACCGCCAATGAATAAATCATATTGTGATTGAATTTTAGCAATAGAGGTACTCTCAGGTGCAGGAGAATAATTCCATGTTGTTTTTTTTGTTGTACTTTTTTTGGCCATGGTTGTATCTTTGATACTTTTTTTGTCGTTGTTCGTTGTTCGTTGTTCGTTGTTCGTTGCTTGTTTCTAATTTCTAAGGCCTATTATCTTAGGTCTAAGTCAGTCTTTCGAAAAATAATCTCCACTTTGGTATTTTCCTGTTTGCTGCTTTACAATTTGCATCAAAATATCATTTGCTAATCGGCTTGCTCCAAATCTAAACCACTTGTTACTTAACCAATCTTCTCCTAACGTTTCTTTTACCATTACTAAATAATGCAAGGCTTGTTTCGCTGTGCTTATTCCACCGGCAGGTTTCATTCCAACCATCATTCCGGTTTTAAAATAAAAATCACGAATGGCTTCAAGCATCACTAAAGTTACCGGCATAGTTGCAGCAACACTTATTTTTCCTGTTGATGTTTTAATGAAATCGGCTCCTGCATACAAGGCAATATCACTTGCGCGACGAACTTTATCAAGTGAGCCCAGCTCTCCGGTTTCAAGTATCACTTTCAATCGTATTTTTTTTCCACAGATTTCTTTAATCTTAACAATTTCATCAAATACATAATTGTATTCGCCTTGCAAAAAATGCCCGCGTGAAATAACCATATCAATTTCATCGGCACCTTTATCAATAGCGTATTTTGTGTCGTCGGCCTTAACTTTGTAAGGCGACATTCCCGCCGGAAAAGCAGTGCTTACCGATGCAACTTTAATTAGCGTTCCTGTTAATGCTTTTTTTGCCGTACTAACCATGTTAGGATATACACAAACTGCGGCAACAGTTGGAATTTTATCATACACATCGTGCAAATGCGCGGCTTTATAACACATTTGTTCAACTTTACCGGGCGTATCAATCCCTTCAAGGGTGGTTAAATCAATCATGTTTAATGCAAGTTTTAATCCTTGCATTTTTGATTCATTTTTTATACTGCGAGAAGTAAATTTTGAAACGCGCTCTTCAACACCTACTTGATCAATGCGCGGACTAAAACAAAAATCGGGAACCGGAATAATTTCTTTCATAGTCTTTTTGAATGTTTAAATATAGCAACAATCTGCTATGCACCAATGGCAAAACGCACAAAAATATAGGTCATCACCTCGAAAAGGAAAAACATTGTGGTTAACAGAAAAAACCGCTTTACGGGCACTGAAACCTGCTGCATTAAGTCGGGGCGAGCTAAAATATAAACCTGTACAAAACCCAATATGGCTGAAAAGGATAAGGCAATTATGCCGGGGAGTAAAAACATACCGCTAAGATTAATTATCATAAATAGCATAAAAGGCAATGCAAAAATCTTATGGTATTGAATGCCTTGAACAGCTTGATAAATATATGTTGCAGTATTTATGATTAACAATCCTAATAAAATTGCAATTTCATAGTTCGAATCTTTTATGGAAGTAATTCCGCTCAAACCCATTAACAAATATAAACCCGAAAAAATGAAAAAAATAATTGATGAAAATTTATAAGGTGGAAGTAAGGTGAAAATTAATGCCAATGCGGCTATTAAAAAATAATTTAAAAAAAGCATTGGCAAAAATGTTGGAGTATCCGAAAATATTCCCGAAAGGGAGTTAATCACATATACCAGTGCGATTCCTAATGTTATGCGGGTATCGGTTTTCAATAAAAAATGAATAAATTAGCAATAAAGATAAAATAGGTTAGTATCCCCAAACAAAGTCCTTCAAGTAAACGTTATTGAGTGAATCTTTTTTCTCGGGTTTTATAAAACGATCGTTTATTTCCAACACTTCAACAGGATCGTATTTTGTTTTGTTCCATTTATGCAAAATAGCAACTGTTCCAACTTCGGCATCAATGTAACGAATCACTAAATCATAAGGACCCTTTTCTGTAGTTCTTAATTCCAACAATTGTCCATGAAATGCATTTGATTTATAAAAATCGCCCGAAGAGTTTAACGCAATGTTTACCACTAAAAAAAAATTTGACCAAACCCGCGGTTTTATTTCCAATAAAAATCCGTTTTTATACGGCTCATTGCTCGTTGCAAAATACCTTAGTAAACGATAATCACATGGCGGTAAAGCCGTATCACTATCAGTTGAATCCGGAATTTTACAAAGTCCAACATTTTCAATTATTTTAGCAATGGAATCGTATTGATAGGGAATTACCTGATCATCGACCATTATTTTTTCAGAAACGAATTTTTTTAATTCCGCTTTTTCCTTTTTCGCTTCTCGGCACGAAAAAAATAAAACCACAGTAACAAAATAAAATACAAGTCTTTTACTCACGAACAAAAATTTGATGGGATAAAGATTTGGTCGTCCTTATCTTTAATACATAAACCGAAGGACTTAATGAATTAACATTCAGTAAAAATAATTTTGCATTAGGTATCAAATTCGAAACAGATAAAACTCTTCCGCTCTGATCAATAACCGAAACTGAAATAATTTCTGAATCATTGCTAAAAATTGTCAATTCATTTTCAACCGGGTTAGGAAATAATTTAACCGAACTCCTTTCATTTTTAAAATCGCTCATGCCTAGCAAACAAGAACTGAATTTTTGTTCTGAAACCGTATTGTTTCCTGCATTGGGCACATACAATGAATCGTTGTTCATGTCGTAAAAAATATCGGCCGGATTGGATAAACCGCTCATGGAAACTGCACTGCTTGTGCTAAAATCGCCTGCATATTTTTTTACTGCGGCACTTGGTGACCAAGAAGAAACAAAAAATTCACCCACACAATTCATCGCAATTCCATCGCAATTAGAAGTTGTTGTAGCGATTAATGAGGTTACACTTGAATCGGCTAAACTTAATTCATAAATTTTTGCCGAACTTCCCCAGGTTACAAAAACCAATCGATCACTAATGTAATCATAAATAATACCATTTGGTGTTGAAATCACACTCTTCATGATATTGTATGCATTTGTTTTTGTATTGAAACGATAAATTTTCTTCGCCGAAAAATCAGTAACGAAAATATAATTACCCTTATGTGTAATGCCGTTAAGAAATGTTGCACCTAAATTTACACTGGTAATAATAGTTCCTGTTGTAGCATTTACTAAACGTAAAAATCCGCCATCACAGGCATAAAGTGTATCGCCTACGAGTTCAAGTCCGTGTGGGCCTGTAGTAAATCCGCTCGCTAATGAAACAACTCCCCCTCCTGTAAAATATCGTGTAATTTCACCCGAACCGGTATTGGACACAAAATATCCGCCATTGACCGGGTTTCCTTCAACACTTTCGGGGCCGTTTAACGTTTGTGCTACCGACGTTAGAACTAACGACGATAGAAAAATGCTTACAAATAACTTACACATCAGCAAAATTCGTTATACACATCGCGTAAATGTTCGGCAATCATTTCTGCATTACGCCCTTCGATATGATGGCGTTCAATAAAATGAACAAGTTTTCCGTCTTTAAACAATGCTATAGCCGGCGATGAAGGCGGATAGGGAAGAAAATATTTCCTTGCTTGAGCAACCGCCTCAGTATCGAATCCTGCAAATACAGTGTACAAATGATCGGGTTTTTTTGAATTTCCTAAGGATAATTTTACTCCCGGCCTGCAAGCACCGGCAGCGCAACCGCAAACCGAGTTTACCACAACCAAAGAGGTTCCTGTTTTTACATTTAAAGCAGTGTCAACAGCCGAAGCATCTGTTAATTCATTAAAACCTGCCGTAGTGAGGTCTTGCTTCATTGGAATTACAATTTCTGCGGGATACATAATATTAATTTTGAATTTTAAATTTTAAAATACGAAATGTCAGTTGCGACAAACATACGAAACAATGACTAATTTTAGCGCCAATTTTATACAATGTTTAACACTAAAGTTAATCGTTATTGCGCTTCCCTTCCCTCTGAAATTCAAGCTAAAGTTGAACATTTGCGACATCTTTTACTAAATACTGCTCCTCATTGCGAAGAAACTTTCAAATACGCAGTGCCCTTTTATAGTTGCTTTGGTGCTTTTGCTTATATTAATTATTCAAAAAGCAAACTTTTGGTTGGATTTGTAGAGGGTATAAATTTACCTGATATTAACAATCGGCTTTCGGCTCAACACAACAAAAAAATACGGCATTTTGTTTTCGAAAATTTTGATAAAAACGAATTGGATGAATTCAAATGCTTTATTTTTTTAGCAGCAGAATTCAATATGAAAAAAAAATTAGTCGCGTTTTGATTTGAAAAAATCTTTTAATAAAGCAGCACATTCATTTTCCAATACACCACCTGTAACCTTTGTTTTTTTGTGGTATAAATTTTTTCCTACCGTTTGTGCTCCGCGTTTTTCATCATAAGCACCGAAAACAATTTTATCCACTTGTGACCAAAATAATGCTCCGGCACACATCACACAAGGTTCAAGAGTAATATAAATCGTACAATCCAACAAATACTTTGCGCCAATATGGTTAGCCGCGCCGGTAATGGCTTGCATCTCGGCGTGTGCAGTTACATCGTTAAGTGTTTCGGTTAAATTATGCCCGCGCGCAATAATTTTTCCATTGCTTACTACCACTGCACCAACAGGAACTTCATCACGTTCAAGCGCTTTTCGCGCTTCGGTTAGTGCTTGGTTCATGAAATATTCATCGTTAACAACTAGCATATTTTTAATTGTAATATTACGTATTTTAGCAATATGAAAAAGGAATTAATTTTCATGTTTTGCTGTTGTATTTTTATCGCTTCGTGCAATAAAAATAACTCATCACCTCAATCCGAAACAACGCCTTGTTTAAACATAACACAATACATCAACGATACTTTAATTGCTTTAATTACCTGCGAAAATTCAGAAGAAGTAGGAATTTATAAAGTTCAAAACGGAATTTTTGACACCTTGCTCAACAACCCCTCGTACGAATATTGGGATGCTTCATTAAACATTTCAAAAACTAAATTTGTTTGTTTGCGGTCACCAACCTCTAATGGCATTAAGTATAACGATCCCGAATCTGATTTGTATTTGTATAACGTATATGGAACTAACGAAAAACTTTTAATTGATTATTCAGCCAATGGATTTACGGGATTATTATCACCTGAATTTGCACCCGATAATTTTCATGTTGTTTTTTCGGCTTGTAAACTCGAAACCGACGGCAATTACCATTGGAATATTTACATTACCGATACAAACGGAACTACCCCGATAAAAATGAATACACGATTGGGTAGATTTTTGAATCCTTCGTTTGCAAAAGGCAGTATGACGCAATTGGTTTACTCGGCTATACCCCTTGGAAGTTCAACAACTGCTGCAGAATTTTTTTGCGAAATTCATACAGCGGTGGTTAGTGGTACCTATACATTTTTAAGCGAATCACGTTTAACAAATAATTTAGATTATGAATATTCTCCGTCATTTTCATTCACAAATGATGCAATTGCTTATTGTCAAACCGCCTCACCTACTGTAGGATCGCCGGTTAAAATTATGCGTTATGATTTTTTTAGTTCTTCAAATAATTCTGTTTTTGACAATGGCGGTATTAATGAAAATGTTGTATGGTGTGCGGCTAATAATAATTTATATTTTATTTCAAAAAATTCCTATTGTTTTTACAAAATTTCCGCTATAAGTGCCGCTGGTACTTCAAATGCTGTTGTTTATCAAAAAACAAACAACAACATGCGATTAATTGAAATTAAGTAAATTCGTCGTCATTCTGAATTATGACATTCTATCGCCCAATTGTTTAAAATTGTTGTTTTACTATGGTGATATTCAATTCGACAAAGACGAAAACATTATTCATAGTCGCTCAGCATTAACACACCAATTTATTTGTCTAAAATAAATTTCACTTTAGTATTATTTAAGCATTATCACCTATCTTTACAAAGTGAAAACAAAAGCCATTTTTCTTTTTGTTAGTGTTTGTCTTTTTGCAGGCGATATTTTTGCTCAGTGTGCAATGTGTCGTAAAATGGCCGGCGATGTTACCGAGGAAGTAGATAGTTCGATTGGGCAACAACTCAATTCGGGAATTCTTTACTTACTAGTTATTCCTTATATTATTTTGTTTTTAGTGTTTCGAAAAAAAATTCGTTCGTTTTTTCGTGAATTGAGAAGTGCGGGAAGAGAGTAGTTGGCACTCTTTTTAAACGACAATAAGAAAAATATTTCAATTGACACTTTGCTTTTGTCACCTTTTTCAGATTGATTTATTTGCCCGAAAATAAAATTTCAATAAAAATAAATGAATGGTAAGTGCTGAATACAGATATGAAATAACGAAAAAAGTACTTTTGAATAACGTAAAACAAATTGGTTAGCGCTAATGCCACGGCTTAATTTAATTATTAAATTAATAGTGTAACGCAGCAAACCGCTTTAATTAATCGCCCCTTTTTTTATCTCTTCAACAACCATCGGATCCAATAATGTAGAAGTGTCCCCCAAATTTTCCATTTCTCCCTCTGCAATTTTTCTTAATATCCTTCGCATTATTTTTCCGCTTCGAGTTTTTGGTAAACCCGAAACGATTTGAATTTTGTCGGGCTTTGCTATTGGTCCCATGTATTTATTTACGGTCGCAACAATTTCTTTTTTTATCTCATCTTCATCTTTTCGCGAGCTATCATTAATACAATAAGCATAAATTCCCCAACCTTTAATTGGATGCGGAAACCCTACAACGGCGCTTTCAACAATATCGGGATGTTGATTAATGGCATTCTCAATTTCGGCAGTTCCCAATAAATGTCCCGAAACTTTAATTACATCGTCAACTCGTCCTGTTATTCTATAATATCCATTCTCGTCGCGTTTACACCCGTCGCCGGTGAAATAATAATTTTTATACGTTGCAAAATAATTTTCGCGACAACGCTCATGATTTCCGTACGTAGTTCTTAAAATTGATGGCCATGGAAATTTAAAACACAATCTTCCTTCAACATTATTTCCAATTAACTCTTTACCGCTTTCATCCAACAATAAGGGCTGAATTCCCGGTAATGGCAAAGTTGCATACGAAGGTTTTAACGGCGTTATTCCCGCCAATGGAGAAATTAATATTCCTCCTGTTTCGGTTTGCCACCAAGTGTCAACAATCGGACATTTTTTCTTGCCAATATTTTCATGATACCAATGCCAAGCTTCTTCATTAATGGGTTCACCAACCGTTCCTAGTACTCGCAGTGATGTTAGTGAATAAGGTTTTACAAAATCGGTTCCCAATGCTTCAAGCGAACGAATGGCTGTTGGCGCAGTATAAAAAATATTTACTTTATGTTTATCAATCACATTCCAAAATCTTCCTGCATCGGGATATGTTGGAATTCCTTCAAACATAATTGTAGTAGCGCCGTTCAATAAAGGACCATAAACTAAATACGAGTGTCCGGTTATCCATCCCACGTCGGCGGTACACCAAAATACATCGTTAAAATTAAATTGAAAAACATTTTCAAAAGTGTATTTGGTATAAACCATATATCCGCCGCATGAATGCACAACTCCTTTCGGTTTTCCGGTAGAACCGCTGGTGTATAAAATAAAAAGAAAATCTTCACTATCCATTACTTCAGGAACACACACTTCATTCACATTTTTTTCGACTTCATGGTACCAAATGTCTCTGCCCGATAACATGCTTATTTCTTCATTTGTTCGTTTGCAAACAATAACTTTTATTACCGAAAAACAATCTTTTAACGCTTCGTCAACAGTTTTTTTCATTGGAATTGTTTTATTGCCGCGAAAAGCACCATCAGAAGTGATTACCATTTTACAATCGGCATCTTGAATTCTTGATGCTAAAGATGAAGCTGAAAATCCTCCAAAAACTACCGAGTGAATTGCCCCAACTCTTGCACAAGCCAGCATGGCAACTGCAGCTTCCGGTATCATTGGCAAATAAATACAAACCCTGTCGCCTTTTTTAACGTCGTTAGCGCGTAATACGTTAGCAAATTTATTCACGCGTTTTAACAAGTCGGCATAAGTAATGTATTCACTTTTTTCATCAAGCGAATTGGATTCCCAAATAATGGCGGTTTTGTTCGGTGTTTTAGCCGCATGCACATCCAAACAATTTTCAGTAATGTTTAATTTCGCATTTAAAAACCATTTCACTTTGGGTTCGGTAAAATTCCATTCCAAAACTTTATCCCAAAGTTTTTCCCATTTTGACTCAAGAGCAATCTCTTCCCAAAATTTTTCAGGATTGTTTACACTTTGATTATAAGCTTCTTCATATTGGGAAAAATCGTTTATACGCATGGTGTTTTTTTGATGTTAATGTAGCAATTTTTACCGGTCAAAAAAGCCTTAAATTATCAGAAAAAATTGTTTTTTTATTTCAGTATCGGTTTTATAATTCCCTCAGCAAAATTGCTCAAAACCCTATAATCGTTTTAAACAACAAAATACATTGAAAACGGCATTGATTGAAGAATGAATACGATTTCTTATTCCGAATTTTATTCTTATCCAATAATTTATTGATGAACAAATAATTTCGAATTTTCGTTTTTTTATTATACGTTCAATCATAAAATAGCACTCTAAATATCAATAAAGGTTAATTGCTAAAACGAACTGCTTTCAAGTATAACACTTCATCTCAATTTTAAATAACTAAATAAGCCTCAATGCTCTCGGCCATTCGTAGCGTACTCGGCGTTAAAGCATTTAAATATCAACTTCCAATAAAACCGGACAATGATCGCTATGCTTCGCCTCTGAAAGAATTGTGCATCTTTTTAGTTTATCTTTTAAATTCTCGGTGGCGGCATGATAATCGATACGCCAACCCAAATTTTTTGCGCGTGAATTAAATCGATAACTCCACCATGTGTATTGATGTGGTTCGCTATTAAACTCCCTGAAACAATCAATAAATCCGCTTTTAAAAAAATTTTCCATCCACTCTCTCTCCTCAGGCAAAAATCCCGATGAATTTTTATTCGATACCGGATTATGAATATCAATTGGCTTATGACAAATATTAAAATCGCCGCCAATAATTATTTTTTTCCTCTTTTTTTTCAGTTCGGTGATGTATTTCATAAAATCCTTTAACCAAATCATTTTAAAATCTTGGCGTTCTTCACCACTGCTACCCGACGGCATATACACACTAATAATTGAAATTTCTCCAAAATCTACTCTTATCATTCTTCCCTCATCATCATATTTTTTAATGCCCATGCCGTATTCGATATGATTGGGTTTAATTTTACTGAATACCGCAACCCCGCTATAGCCTTTCTTTTGCGCCGGCAACCAATAGAGCGTGTATCCCATTTTTTGAAAAATACTTGAATCAATTTGTTCGGGCATTGCCTTTATTTCCTGCAACAAAACCACATCAGCCCCTGTGGCAGCCAGCCATTTATCCCAACCTTTAGCCATTGCTGCCCTTATACCATTTACATTGTAGGTTATAATTTTTGCCATGTTTTTGCGTATTTATATAACTTGGTAATTACGAATGAAAATTTGACCCTAAACATACTCAAAATTAATACATATCGGTTACCGTTTTCTAAAGTCCGAAAAGCAGTTGTTTTTTCGGTATTAATTTTCCATTTCAATAATTTGAGTATTTCGCAAAATAATTTTCGAACTAAAACAATTTCATTAATCAACGATACCGTAAGTGCCGACACCGTTAGCTTAATTCCGGGTACAATAAAATTTATCGAAACAAATGGTATCGACAGCAATTTAATTCTTATTGATTGTTACAAAAGTTTAATTATTGTTCCTGCTCAATTTGTTGGTAAAGAAATTAAAATATCGTATCGTTACTATCCGTTAAAATTAGCGCGAAGTTATTCACATAAAGATATTTTTGCTTTTGAAGCCGATCGTAAACGAAACATTGATATATTTAAATACAAAGGCTCCCAAAAAGGAGAAGATATTTTTGACACCGAAGGTTTAAATAAAACAGGAAGTGTATCGCGCGGAATAAATTTCGGTAACAATCAAAATTTATCGGTGAATTCGAGTTTGAATTTACAATTATCAGGTAAAATAAAAGACAATATAAATATTCTTGCCTCCATTTCTGATAATAATATTCCTATTCAACCCGATGGCAATACTGCTCAATTGCAGGATTTCGATCAGGTTTACATAAAAGTTTTTACCGAAAAAACTTCGGTTATTGCCGGTGATTTTTGGATGAAAAAACCATTTGGTTATTTTTTGAATTATAATAAACGCGTACAAGGAATTTCAGGCGCAACAACTTTCGATAAAAACAAAAAATGGAAATACACCGCCGATGCCGGTGGAGCGCTTTCTAAAGGTAAATTTTCACGAAACGTTATTCAAGGTATTGAAGGAAACCAGGGGCCGTATAAATTAAAAGGCGCCGAAAATGAACCTTTCATTATTGTTTTAGCAGGCACCGAATCGGTTTATATAGACGGTCAATTATTAAAACGCGGGCTCGATAACGACTATACTGTTGATTACAATACCTCTGAAATTACTTTTACCCCTAAACGACAAATTACAAAAGATAGACGCATTATTGTAGAATTTCAATATTCCGATAAAAATTACGCGCGTTCAATAATTACTTCTACGCATTATTTCGAATCGCAAAATTCAAAAGCTTGGTTAAATATTTATAGCGAACAAGACGGAAAAAATCAACCGTTGTTGCAAACGCTTAGCGATAATGATAAACGCATTATGGGAACTGTTGGCGATAGTATTTTACAAGCCTACAATTACAGCATTGATAGTGTCGCCTATAATTCTTCACAAATTCTTTATAAAAAAACCGACTCTCTGGGTTACGATTCTGTTTTTGTGTTCTCAGTTAATCCTGATAGCGCTTACTATAAACTTCAATTTACGTTAGTGGGCAGCGGGTTAGGAAACTATGTGGTTGCCGGGTTTACTGCGCTTGGCCGTACTTATAAATGGGTTGCCCCCGACACCATTTCAGGTGTTATAGTAAAAAAAGGAAATTATGAACCAATTATTTTATTGGTAACTCCAAAAAAACGACAAATGATTACAGCCGGCTACGAATACAAGCCGAATGAACTTTCTAGAGTAAGCATAGAAGGTGCTTTTAGTAACTATGATAAAAATACTTTTAGCAAAATAAATAAAAGTGACGATGACGGTTACGGCTTAAAAATTTCGGGTGATAAAGGAATGAAAATCGGAAATGAAAAAAATCAGCTCGAACTTATTGGTTCATTTAATGTCGAAGGCGCAACACAAACCTTTAATCGCATTGAACGTTTTCGACCCGTTGAATTTGAACGCAACTGGAATGTAAAACAAAATATGTTGAACAACGATCAGTTTTTAGGTGATGCCGGAATTACTTTGCGAAAAAAAGAAACGGGTTATATAACGGTTACCGGTAATACTTTTCAATTGAAAAATACTTACGAAGGCTATATGTCAAAATTAATTGGAGCATACAAAAAAAACGGATGGAATTTAAACGGTACAGGCAGCTACTTACAAACTTCACAAAGCAGCAATACTTCATTTTTACGACATAAAATACAAGCCAGCAAAAGCATTAAACGATTTGTTTTAGGATTTAATGACGATTATGAACTGAATAAATTCTTTTTACCCGGAAAAAAAGATTCAACCAATACAGGCTCCTACAAATTTTACGATTGGGAAACCTATATCGGAACAACAGATACCTTAGGCAATCGTTTTACAGTAAATTTTCGTCAACGAACCGATTGGATAAACGATACCGGAAAAATTGCAAAAGCGGCAATTGGTCGTCAATACGGCGCAACAGCAATGTTTATGAATAATCCAAAAAATCAATTGCGTTTGCGAGCAAGTTATAGAACTTTAACTATAACGGATTCGGCACTTACGTCGCAAAAAGGCGATAACACAATTGTTGGACGTGTAGAACACGACGCTCGAATTTTAAAATCGTTTTTTACTACTTCAACTTTTTATGAAGTCTCTTCGGGATTGGAATTAAAACGTGAATTTATTTACATTGAAGTACCGGCCGGGCAAGGAACTTATTTTTGGAATGATTATAACGGTAACGGAATAAAAGAACTTAATGAATTTGAAATTGCATTATTCCCCGATCAAGCCACCTACATTCGCTCATTTACCCCTACTAATACCTACGTACGAACCTTTAATAATCAATATAGCCAAAGCTTTAGTTTAAACCCGTCTTATTTAATAAAAAATAAAAAAGGTTTCAAAAAATTTCTTTCAAAATTAAGCGATCAGGCATTTTACCGAACAGAACATAAAACATCAAACGACATTGCTCAACTTGCTTTTAATCCCTTCCGAAAAAACATTGCCGATACTTCTTTGCAAAGCATGTCCACTTCAATGCGAAATATATTTTTCTACGATAGAAGCTCTTCAGTTTTCGCTGCCGATTATACGTTTCAACAAAACTCATACAAATCATTACTGAGCAATGGTTTCGAAACAAAAGACAATAAACTGCATGAAATTAAATCTCGCATTACGGTTAAAAGAAATTTTACACTCACAGGAATTTATCGCAACGGAAAAAAAATAAGTCAGTCTAACTTTTTAAGCGGTCGTACTTTTACCATTTCGTATTATGAATTAAAACCCGAATTGAGTTGGCAACCCGGAACAAACTTAAGATGGAGCGTTAATTTTTCATACTTATACAAACAAAATGCCCAAGAATTTGGTGCACAAAGATCAATCAATAACAACTACGGAACTGAGATACGATTCAGCACATCAGGAAAAGGAAGTTTTACTGCCAATTTTAATTATTTATTAATTGCATTTAATGGTGAACAAAATTCGGCCATTGCGTTTGAAATGCTCGACGGATTAAAAAAAGGAAAAAATTATACCTGGGGCGCAGGTTGGCAACAGCCCCTTTCAAAAAATTTACAAATGAGCTTAAATTATACCGGTCGTAAAAGCGAAAACAATAAACTTATTCATACGGGTGGTGTTCAAGTGAGGGCATTCTTCTAGTCATTACGAAGAGCGATAGCGACGAAGCAATCCGTTAAAGTTTAAGTAAACCCTTCAAGAATGCTTAACCAATCCGCCGAACTTTAAGTAACTTCCTTAAGAATGTTCTTGCAATTCGCCAAAATTTAAACCATTTGAAAAACTATTCTGGAACAAACAACTGAGAACTTAAGCTACTTATTCTTCACCATCCTTTTCGTATCAATAATTTTTCCATCAACAACTAACGTATAAGTATATACGCCGTTTGTAAGATCATTGGCAAAAACATTGAGTTGACTTTTTCCTGCTGCAGTAGAAAGTTCAACACTGTTAATCATTTTACCTTCGCTGTTGTAAAAATGCATTTCGGCTTTTTTGGTTCCATCAAGTAAGGTGTAAATAATTATTGTTTGCTCGGCAAACGGATTTGGAACATTTTGATTTAATACAATGCTTTGTGCGTTTGTTAGTTCAACGTTAGTTTGGTTAACAATTATTTCGTTTGAAATAATATTTCTACTTTCAGTACACAGATTAAGATTATTAATACAGGTTTCCAAGGCTGTTAAACGGTCATTTAAATTATTGTTTGTTGTTTCAAGGCTGTCAATTTTATTTTGTTGCTCTTTAACCCCTGCAATTAATATTGGTATAAATTGTTGATAGTTTAATGCTTTGTAGTTTACAGCAGGAGAAATTATATTTCCCAAAGTGTCGTATTGAGCAGGAACTGAAACAATCTTGATTAATCCCGGAAAATTACTTTCTACTTCTTGCGCAATAATACCATACTGCATGGTAGAAGGAAAATTAAATTGAGGATATGCTGATGTCTTATAATTAAACGTCTTTGGGTTAATTAAATTCAATATCTCTTTTGCATGAGTAAGCGAATTGATGTTCTCTTTAAGCGTGCTGTCGCTAGGGCCAAAAACACCGCTTGTATTATCTACACTTCCTGTTGCAAAAACATTTCCGTTAAAAAAACCTGCCCAGGCTGACGAAGATGGATTCAGAGCAATACCATATACACCATAAAAATTTGACGCAGTGCCGTCGGTAATTCCAATTACACCGGCATTCATGACTGTAGGGTTAAATGAACTTACGTGAGCACTTCCTCTTATACCCACATTAGTTGTAGTTAAAGCGGTACAAGATGCATCGGCATCAATCGCGTAGTTATTTACCCCTGCACTCGCATTAAAATTACCCGCATAATTGTATGCGGCGCCACTTTGCATAGCATAGGCCAATACCGAATAATTATTTCCTGTAGAGTTGCGAGTATCCACATAAAGCCCTGTATTATTTATCGCGTTATTTGACCACTCTTCAATTCTAACAGCTGTACCCGGGCTTGATGCCCTTTCGTGATAAACGCGAAAACCATCGGCCATATTATCTTCATCAATAGTTAAAGGTGCTGTGCCAAAAGATGTGCTGTAATTATTTCCTATTCCTACTTTAGGGAGGTTTTTGAAAATAAGATTAAAACCGTTATGATCAATAAAACTATTATGCAATAGTGGTGCGCCTCCGCTAACAGGGCTTCCGAGTTCCACTGTTAATCCGCCACCTGTAAGTGATAAACCGTTTTGCGCATTAGCTATAATACCTGTTGTGTAAGGTACATATATTACATCGCCCGAAGGATTAACGGCTAATACACCTAAACCCGGATTTGGAATTGTTGCTGTTCCCGAATGTAAATCGCGCATACGTATTCCGCTTGCACCCACTGCGCCAATGGCAGTAGGTGAATGACCTAATATTCCGGCGTCAACTTCTAACTTATTTTGTGGGCCGCCAAGTGTAACATCATTACTCAATCCAATTCCTACTTGTACGCTATCGTTGCCTAATATCATGTCGTTGCTTGAAACGGGTATGGCGTGTGCGCCAAATGCGGCTGAATTAAATAAATTATAAATGGTTGCTCCAAATTCGCCGGCTCTATAACCCACTAATGTGTTTTTATTTCCTGCATGACTTGTCCTAAAATAGGTTTACACAAAATGTG
>FRDC01001191.1_pt1 | contig 93505 bp, 63 predicted proteins | sample 1106171 | NCBI WGS metagenome assembly FRDC01 (sample SAMEA3930566, study PRJEB13176) | freshwater metagenome | biome: Drinking water system; feature: drinking water; material: water | place: Singapore | collected 2014-12-20
GACGCGGCGGCGGCGGCGGTGGCGCATGCGGGTGCGGCATGGCCTGCGCAGGCGGTGGTGCCGGCGGCGGCGGATAGCCGCCGGGCAGTCCACCGCCACTCGGCGCGCCACGGGGACGCACCACGGTGCGGTCGCTCGAATCGTCGTCGTGCGGGCCCTTGGTCGTCATCACTGCCCCCTGATCGCCCAGAGCTGAAGGTCAAGACCGGCGAACTCGCTGCCAAAATGGAAGGCGATGCCACCGGCGGTCTTCAGCATTCGCCACATCGGCGAGTTCTTGTCGAACTCGAAATACAGATAGCCGGCGTTGTATGGAATCTGCCGCGGCGCCACCGGCATCGGATTGACCGCGATGCCCGGCAGCTGCAGGTTGACGAGATCGCGAATCTTTTCGACCGGGCCGATCTTCGACTGCATGGGCAGCAGGCGGCGCAAGTCCTCGGACTTGATGTCGGCCTTCGCCGCCAGCACGAAGGCAGCGGTATCGATCAGGGTCAGGTCCGGCACCACTGCCACCCAAACGCCGAACTTCCGCTGCTGCAGCGGAATCGCGATCGCGGTCTGCTCCATCACAGCGCTCAAGCTGTTGCGCAGGCTGACGATCAGCGGCTCGAAGCTTTCGCGCAGCAGTTCGTGCCGATACGGCGGAAACGCGGGCGGCCGCTTCTTCGGTGCCGTGAACGTGCACAGTTCGCCGGCCATCGCGACCAGCACGCGATACAAGTCTTCCGGATGCAGGATCGGCGCGGCAGCCAGATGCGCCACCAGCGGCTGATAGCGGTTGACCACCTGCAGCAGCAGGAACTCGGCGATCTCCGCCGCGCCGCCACGATCGGTCACGGCTACACGGCTGGCCAGCGCTTCGCCGCGCTGATGCAGCAGACCCAGCAGTTCGGTCAGGAAGGTCACCAGACGCGGCACGGCCTGCACGGCAAGACCGGTCGGCATGAAACTCTCGTCGAGCAGCACGCGGCGATCCGGACGCACTTCAATCAATCGCACGAGGGGAATATGCGACAAGCCCTCCAGCGGCTGCGCCTGCGGCAGCAGCCGGCTGGCCATGCCGCCGACTTCCAGCGGCGTGACGCCATCGACACTTCCCGAGGCATCGCGAACCTCCACTTCCCGCACGCGGAACCGGAACAGCTTGTCGGCCGGCGCCTCCGGCCGGCCACTGTCCGGCTGCGACGGCGAGCGCAGCGGCAAGGTCAGAAAGATGGTCTGGTCGCGCCAGTTGGCGTCGATGTCGATCGCCGGTGGCAATGGATCATCCTGCGGCATCGAAAACGGCGTGCCATCCGGGAATACGCCTTTCGCGCGACGGATGCCGATCTTGCCGATCGCCAGCAGATCGGACTCCAGTTCCAGTTCGGTAAAGCCCCAACTGTAGGGACGCAGCGCAGCCGCACGAATCTCGACATAGCGCTCGAGATAGCGTTCCTGCTGCTGCAGATGCTGGGGTCGAAGGAACAGCCCTTCGCTCCAGACGACCTTGTTGTTCTCCGCCATGTGTTGCGCCCGATCCCAGTAGGTGCTGTCGCAGCCGCGACAGCCTGCCGCCACCACCGATGCGGGGCGCTACTGCCGCAGAACGGCAGGGCCACTCCCCGAATCAGCGAACTCTCTTTCTCGTTATCCGCCGATGCTCAGCGGTGTGTCGCCTGCTGCATTCTCCGCGCCGATTTCAGGCGCGACAACTGCTCTTCGTAAGCTTTTGCGAACTCCTCCCCAAAGAGCCGACGGAATCGATCGTCAGGATTCCGATTCATCGCTTCGAACTGCTCGCGGTACCTGTCCCAGTACTTGCCCTTGCCGGCAAAGTCCATGAATCCGGAGCGCTTGGCACCGCCATCGACATCCTGCTCGAAGCGCTCCGGACTGAACTGCTGAAGCATCGATTCGAACGCGGCGCGGATGCCGGCCAGCATCGCCATCTGATGGCAGCGGATGTCCTCGAAGGCATCCTGAAACGCGGCCGTTCCGGACAGGAATCCGGACGACGGCGGCGCCATGATCCGGGCCAGCGCTTCTTCGGGATTCGGCGCGAACTTCAGCGGATTATTCTCCGACCGCTGGATGATCGTGACCGGCAACCGAAACGTGTTCTTGATCTCGGCGCGCGCCCGCAGCACCTCCATCACGCCATCGACGACCACGCGAAAGATCTGATCGACATCGGCCGGCAGCACGGGCGAACCCGGAAGCACGTTCGGCGCGGCCATCGTCACCGGCGCGGGTGCGACAGGGCGCGGCGCAGGCGGCGGTGGCGGGGCCACTGGTGGCGCTGGCGGCGGCGCAGGCTTCGGCTTCGGCGCGAAGTCGCCCATCGTCAGATCCCAGTTGTCCGGCAAGGTCTGGCCACTGCGCGGATTGGCCGACTGCATCGGCGGCAACGACGGTGTTGGCGGCCGGAAGCTGTCGGACATCGCCGGCGTATGGTTCCAGCTCGGTGCCGATGTCTGGCTCGGGCTCGACATCGACCCGCCGCCGTCACCCGGTCCGAGGAAACTCAGCGGATCGAGCTCATTGACGCCTCCGGCCAGCGGATCCCAGCCGGGAATCAGATCCACGGCACCGCTGGACATGCCGAGACCGGGCAGGCTGCCGCCCGGCAGCGCTGGTGCCGGCGGCGGTGCCAGCAGGTCGAAATCGAAGGGGTCTTCGATCAGGTTCGCTCCACGCGACGGCGACGGGGGCGGTGGCGGTGGCGGCGCACCATAGACCGGCGGCGCCGGATAGCCCGGCAAAGGCGGTGGCGACGCCATCGCCGCAGCGGACGCGGCATCGGCCAGCTTCACCTCGACCTCGAACGAATCGACCAGCAATCGATCGCCATCGTTCAGCATCGATGGCTCGCCCTTGGTCAGCGGCGCGCCATTCAGCAGCATGCCGTTGGTGCTGCGGTCCTCGATGAAATAGAAGCCGTTCAGCAGCCGGATCATCGCGTGCACGCGCGACACGCCGGAGGCACTCAACACCCAGTCGCAATCCTCCGAACGGCCGATGGAACCGCCGCGGCCATCAAACACTTTCCGCGCGCGCGCGCCGAATTGCGCAGCGTGGGAACCAGACACTTGCAGGATCAGCGATTGCGGCATGGTCAATGAGATGGGAAGTCAGGCGACGCGGACAGCACGACGAGCCGCGGATGCGGGCGAGCGATGCGTCGGCGCACGGTTAACGGTCGGATCAGCATCTGCGGTGGACATTGTCATCGGGGCGCGGGCGCTGTCATCAGCCAATCAATACGGTCGGGCAGCCGAGCACGATCGTTCCACCATGAACGGTCGGGTCCCCCATGCGTGCAGCCGGGGCGCCGCCAATCAGCACCTTGAACGATCCGAGCATGACCGCGTCCGGCGGACCGACGCAGGTCGCCATGTCGCCGACTCTGGCCGCGGGCATGCCGCCGATCAGCACCATCGGGTAACCCAGCGCTATCGGGCCGCCAACATGCGGAACCGGGCCGGTGAACATCGGGCAGACATGCAGGTCGCCAATGCGCGCGGCTGGCTGCCCGCCGCCACCACCTCCGCCGCCACCTCCTCCACCGCCACCTCCGCCAGCGGCGCCACCACCACCGCCGGCCTGAGCGCTGCCGCCCGCCGCGGTCGAGGCGGAATTCGCCGTCGCCGGCGCGCTGTCACTGGCGCCTGCGCTCCCGGCGCCTGGCGCTGCGGATCCACCGCCGGTCGATGCGGCCGCAGACACCTGTTGATTCATGCCCGTGACCATGTCGCCCGCGGCCTTCACTTCCGCCGCTTTCGCTTGCGCCTCGGGCATGATTCGCGCGTAGGCGGTTGCCTTGTCTGCAGCCAGTTCCGCCGCCGGGATGCCGTTGATCCTGCGGCTGCCTGGGTTTTCGAGCAAGGTCGGCAACTCGCAGGCCCAGAACACCTTCTGCAGCGGACGCGGCATCATCACGATGATGTCGCCTGTCGCGGCCTCGGCGAAATCGCTCGAGGCCTGCCCCCAGAAGCTCTCCTGCAGCGCCCGGGCATCGCCTGCGATGCCGTACAGGGCGGCATTGGCCATGGTGGCCGCATCCTTGTACGGATTCGCCGGATCGATGTTTTCCGGATTATTGACCATGTTCGCCACGTCAGTGACCGAACGTCCCTGAACACCGCAGACGCGACCAACGGCCGCAATGAATCCGTTCGAACCCAGCAGCTCGGCGCGATCGGTATCGTCGATCAGCGAATATCCCGTTTTCTGCTGCATGGCCCGGCGCTCCGCCTGATTCACGCCAGACCACAGGATCACGTTCGCCGTCTCGGGCCTGGCCGACACGGTATTCGCGATGTCGGCCAACTCGGCAAGCGAGTGGGCCGAATCGATACGACGGAGCGCTTCGTCCGGAGTTGCCACGCTAGAAAATCTCGACCATCTGCGCAAAGCCGTGCCGGAATTCCACGCTGTCGAAACGCCAGTCGTGAAACCGTGCGGGATGTGCCAGCAGGTAAGCGCGCACGTTCTGCTGCGCGGTCGCCATGACATCGGCAGTGGTCAGAACGTAGGTGAACGGCCCGCGTGCACTTGAGCGACCGAAGTCGGTGACGACGGCGCGGCATGGCTCTCCCTGCATCGGTTCAAAGTGCATTCCAAAGAAAAAGATCCCATGCGGATGATTCACGCGAAATCCGAAGGGTCCGCCCGGAAATAGACTGCGCTCCAAGGGAACGACCTGCCAGCCCGTGGCCGACACGGGCCAGTTTCCACTCTGGTCGTATTCAGGGTGTGGCATGACGAGCGACCAGTCCGATATCAGCGATGGACGAGAAATCCCGGTCAAGCCGCATACTGCTTGCTTCTCGACCACCCCTGTTCCTAAAAAATCTCACTGATAGCTCCATCCCCTAGACGAAACTCAACCGTGTCGAAGCGCCGGAAGTGGAACCTTGCGGCATGCTCGATCAAATAGCGTCGAACAGCGGCCTCAGCGGTTGAAACGGCGTCGACCGTCAACAAGGCGTGGCGGAAGACCGGCCTGAGCGCATTGATGCCGAAACTGGTGATCAGCGCCTGGCAATCCGGCCCGGACGCGGGCTCGAAATTGATCCCGAAATAGAAACTGCCGGTCGGCGAGACCGCCTGACAACCTGCCGGCCCGCCCGGAAACAGCGCTTTGCCGATGCGTAAGGCCTGCCAGCCATCGGCATTGATCGGCCATTGGCCACTCTGGTCGTAGGCGGGCTCAGTCATGAAGTTCGAATATCGACGTCGTTGAACGATGGTCGCCCATCAGACGATCTCGACCTGCACGTTGTCGCTCGGCATGCCGATGCATCAGCGGCGCCCCGCAGAAACTGAGCCGATACGCAGAATGCCCGCCGGGAAACAGCGCCCGGCCTATGGGCACGAGCTGCCAGCCATCGGCCGTTGTCGGCCATTGCGCGGGCGCAGCGCGTTCCGAATCGACCGGCGTCATGCTGCACCCGGAGCGTTGGCGCTGGTGGCGCCCAGCAACGACAAGGCGTTCTGGATGAACGCGATGCGGCGCGTATTGATCTCGGCGGGCACCTTGGCGCACAGCGAATTGATCGCCCCGGCCACAGCCATCGCCGTCAGGTGATCCGGCGGTGGTACCGGGACCGTCTGCGTGGCGGGCGCCAGACTGCCGCCGGCCCAGCCGGCCGCTGCTGCGAAAAACGTCGCCAAGGTCTTGTACTTGCCGGCGTTCGCGAACTCGAAGGCCGCGCGCCGATTGGCTTCGGATGGGTCACGCACCCACTTCTCGGCCATTGCCGCGCCAGACTTCTCGGCGATATCCAGCGGAAAGTCTCGTGCGCACTGACAGAGCCAGCCCACGGCATAGCGCTTCGGCAGCAGGCGGGCGATCAGTTTCAGCGCATCCATGCCGAGGTTGGCCGCAATCAGCGTTTGCACGGCCGCCGCCGGCGCGGCGTCAGGCGACAGCAAGGCCAATGCCTCGGGCGAGAGATCCATCTGTTCGGCAGCCGTCATCACGTTCGACATGGGCGCGCTCCTAGCCGATCTTGACCAGACCGCCGGAAAGCGATGCGATGCCATCGCCCGTCAGATTCAGCATCGGCGCCTTGACCGTGCCCGAGGCGCCGCCGGTGACTTCCATCGTGGCGCCGCCGCTGGCCTTGAACCCGACCCCGGCCTTGGCCTCGACATTCACGCTGCCTTCGATCTTGACGTTGACGCCCTTGATCGTGATGTCGCCACCGGCCGTCATCGTGATGCTGGACGCGCCTGTCACGAGCTCGATTTCCGTCCCGGCCGTCAGCTTGTACTTCTGCTTCACGTCCGTCGTCGCGTTGGCACCGACCGACAGCTTGTCCTCCTTGCCGATGTCATGCGTCCGATTGACCTTGATCGTGAACTTCTCGTCGTTCTCGATCGTGTGCGTCCGGTCATGCTTGATCAGCACCGTCTCGTCGTTATCCACGGTATGCATGCGATCGTGCTTGATCAGTTCGGCCTCGTCGTGACCAACCTCGACGAAATGATCGTTCTCGACCATCTCCCGCAGGTCTTTTTCGGCGTGCAGATAGACCTCTTCCTCGCCTTTCTTGTCCTCGAAGCGGAACTCGTTGAAGTTGGCAGCACCGCCGCCCTTGTGGCTACGGCTCTTGATGCCGCTCTGTGTCATGTTGGCCGGCAGCGCATACGGCGGCATGTGATCGGCGTTGTAGACACTGCCGATGATCAGCGGCCGATCCGGATCCCCTTCCAGAAAACTGACAACGACTTCCTGACCGACGCGCGGAATGTGGATCATGCCCCACTGCTTGCCTGCCCAGGCACTCGCGACACGAACCGGACAGGAGATGTCATGGTTTGCCCGATCAGACTTCGCCCAATGGAAGATCACCTGAATCCGGGCGTTGCTGTCCACCACAATGTCCTCGGCCACCGAGTCCTTCGTGCCACAGACGACGGCAGTCTGCAGACCGATCACGCTGGGCTTCGGCGTCACCTGAGCGGCGCGAAACGGCTGCTTGCTCGGAATCACTTCAAAGCGACAGCGAAACATCACTTCCGATGATCCGCCGGATGCCTGGGGGCTTTCCTCGCAGCGGATCGATGTGCCGACCACGAGATAGTCCTGATTCAGCTTGGCGACCGGGAACTCCTTGAGCGTGAACAACACGCCCGTCGCCAATGTCAGTGAATTCGTCGCGCCCTGAAAAACGGCCTGCGCCGCATTCAAGGCCTCCACCCGCACCTTGGCGTAGCGCTTGCCATCGTCGACCACTTCATGGTCGCCGGGGTAGTCAAATACTTCGAGACCAGCCACGGTGTGGACATCCGCCGGGTTGCCGACCTGCTCGGGCGCCATCAACGACGCCTTCGGCTTCATCGGGTCGTAATCGTTCAGCACGTACTTCGTGGTCTGGACGCTGCGCGATGTTCTCCACTCCGTCACAGCAGGGCCTGCAAAGCGCAACGAAGCGTCACCCGGCAGCCAGGGCAGTGCGCCGAACTGTGCCGGCTTTGCGTGCCCACTCGTGCCATCTGCCAACACCATCGTGTGCGTGTTCGCCGTGTGCTCGAAGAAATAATAAATTCCCTCCTGCTCCATCAGACGCGACAGGAAGTTGAAATACGTTTCACGGTACTGAACGCAGTACTCACGCTTCGGGTAGGTGCCGCTCAACGACAACTTGACGTCCGAATAACCGACCTCGCTCAACACTTTTTTGATGATGTCGACGACGCTGAGGTTCTTGTAAATCCGGCAATCAGCGCGGCGTGTCTGCAACCAGGCCTTCGGAACGAGCTGGAACGCGTACTCGGCATGGCGATTGTCATCCAGCGACTCGAACCCGGTCTGCTCCGCTTCCGCCACGATCCCGTTGAAATGGCGCTTGAGGCCATCGTCCATCGTCACGGTGACCGTCATCGGCTTGCCCAACAGCGCCTGCAAATCAACTGCTGAATTCTTGCTGACAGCGCGAACCTGATAGCTGAACGGCCGACCCAAGGACTCGTCAGCCTGCAGGCTTGCGAACAGAAGCGCATCACCAAGGTCCGAGGTCAGCTTGATCGTTCGTGCCATCTATCGGTCTCCGCCGAAAGTCGCGATTCCAGCCTCGGAACCCGTGACACTGTTTAGCATATTTCTTGATAAATCGAACGTCACAGCCGCATCGAGCGTAAAGCCAATGCCTACCGGCTCACATCTCGGCCGAAATCCGACGAAAAGCGGCACCCAATCATGGGTTTTGCGGCCCATTCTGATTGCCAGCCCGGACATTATCGGGGTACGCAGACACTGGGCTGTGACGTCATGCGCATCCGCTCTACCGACACTGCGCGGTTACAGCGTCGCGCCACGACGATCCAGCCCGGCACGGGCCGCCCAGCTTCCTGACGAAGTGACGGCTGATCGACACAGGCGTCGACGAAGCCAGCCTGCGACAGAGCAGTCTCGACATGACGCCGGCTGTGCCGGACGCGCCCGCTCATCGAAAACTCAAATCGGTCCTCCTCGTCAGGAAGCGCTTCCAGCGTGCATCCGAACAGCCCACCATCGACCAGAGCCGCCGCGACACGACCGAACAGCTCGCAAAGATCGCCGAAGTAGATCAGCGTGTCCGCCGACAAAACCGCCTCCCATCGTGCCTCGGCAGATCCCAGGAAGTCCGACAGCTCAGCCGCTTCCAGCCGGTCGTAACCGCGTCCGTCCGCGCGATGAAGCATGCCGGCCGACAGATCAACGCCTACCAGCTCGGCCGCGAATGGCCGAAACAGCGGCCCGCACCGCCCGGTTCCGCACCCGGCATCCAGCATGGACAGCCGCCGGTCCGGATTACCCAAAAATGGCACCGTACGCTCAAGGAACCGCTGCGGTGCAACATAATTCAAGTTGTCGACCAGCATTTCATCGAAGCTGGCTGCGAAACTGTCGAACGTAGACTTGATGAATGCGTCATCCGCGCGACCTGGGGCTGGCGCACCACCCGCAGCGGCCAGCATGTGACGCGCTACCGGATGATGCGGCTCATGCGCCAACCAGTCGCGGTACACGGCCGCGGCCTCGTCACGACGCTCCAGCCGGTACAACATCAGCCCGAGTTCCGATCGCGCGGGTCCATCGCCAGGCTCGTGCCGGAGGATGGCCGTGAAGCAGTTCAGCGCCTCCTCGATATCCGTCATCGACATCGAGTGACGGCGCAGAAAGCGGCCGTAATTGAACAGGGTAGAACGACGCGGCGGCGAAGCCGCGAATAGCCTGCGGTATATCGCACGCGCGTCAGCGATACGGCCATCGGCCTCGAGCACTACCGCGAGGTTATGCAGCGCGTCCAACTGGCAAGGACGCAGTTCAAGCGCCCGCTCGTAGCACCGCTGCGCGTCATCCAGTCTCCCCAGCAGCTTGTAGGCGTTGCCCAGATTGATATGCGCATCGACGTAGTCGGGGGCAACCCTGGCCGCAGCCTCGATCAGAACGATCGCGTCGTCCACCCGTTGCTGACGAATGCGCAGCACACCGAGAAAATTCAATGCATCCGAGTGGCTTGGGTAGTGCTGCAACACCTCGTTACACAGACGCTCGGACACAGCAAACTCACCCGCACGCTGCAACTCGTTTGCCTTTTCAACAGCAGCAGCAAATGCCGCCGGTTGCGGCACAGCACGGTGAACAGCATTGAGCGCAATGGGCCACTTCATTTCGTCTGTACGAATTTCTCATCTGTCAGCGACGCTTGATGCTTCAGCGAGTAGCCGAATTCTCCCGCCTGCATGACTTTCATACATTCGGCACATTCGCCACGCCGACACTACTCGAGCTTTGAGCAAAGGCGTTGCACCGAATACGGGGCATCGAATACTGACCAACGACCAGCGCAATCTTGTTGCCGAAAACGCTGACGACCGAGTTCTACTTCGGGGAGCATTAAAGAATTCAGCCGCGAATTTTTCGCAAAGCACAAGCCTGAGGGCCGAGTGCTAGCAGCAAAACTCGCATTGGCGTTGTATAAATTCGCTCAACTCGTGCAAGCAGCAGGAACAGGCGAGCAATGTTTAATAATTGGACCTGGCCAATTTTCGCAAGCAAAGGCTCGCATGTGATGCTTAAAATCGATCGTAGCTCCATTTCGAAGATCAAACAATCCCGGATGTCGCTGCGCTCCATCCGGGCTACGCTTGCTAAAAGGATGTCTGTCAATAGGCTCCGATGCCTGAAGACAGAGGACTCCAAGTATTTGCCCCTCTTATCACTTTACTAAAGCAGAGGACCACGATACATGACGAAGTCCTCTCCGATCGCCGGATCCGTAGGGTCGCCGTACTTGTTAATGATAGTGAGCGCACCAGCACCGTCGTATACATAGCGAATACGGCCGTACTTATTCAAATTCGACTTTCCACCATGCACGCTTGTAGCCCGACCTTTTTGCGCCATGAGTCCAGCATACGTGTGCGTAGTACGCCTGTGAAAATTCTCAATGTCCCGCTCAGTTTGGGTAGACCCCTTTTTATTCTTGTCTAGACCAAAAGCAGCATATAGAGATTTCCATCCTTCTAGGTTGCCGCCTTCCGCCAAAAGATACCGATTCTTCGTGAGGTCCAGATTCTGTTGTAAGATATCTCGACTAGGCTTATCTTTTTTGTAATCTGTAATGTCCAATACAGCGCACACCCACTCCTCCGACTCGACATTATTCTCACCAGACATCGCGTCAGTGCTGACTGCGCCCGTGCATGCTGTCAATTCAATATTGCGGTGAACACACAAAGCCCGGAAAAACTTGTAAGCGAAACTAGTTTTGATATCGCTAGCCGACATCTGTCCAAGATGATTCGCTTTAAAGTTATTCGTTCGCGCGCCATAACACATGATCAAGCTGATGGAATACCGCGCCGAACGCTTGGGAAACAAAAGCAACGCAAGATTGCTGAGTTGTTCCCAAGTAATTTTCTCTTGGCTGTTGGTGAATCCGTGATCCGTTACGTCAGGCGACCCATGCATTATTATGTAGATTTTTTTTGCTTTCGCGATGTCGCTTCGCACGGCGTCGACGTCAGTGCGACTAAGTGATTTCAGCGCGTCTTTGCGGATCAGTTCAATCCCGGAGTAATGGAAGACCTGGTTCGACTTGATGAATGATTCTTTCTTTCTGGCTTTTGAGGCGATGCCTTGTACTGTCGACATAGCCGAACCGCGGACATGCGTCGGAACCGTCGCCAAGGTTGCTTTGTCCGGTTGCCGTATGACTGCACGAGTGGTGGAATTCGGGGTCGCCCCTTGATCATCGTCTTCAAAATTGAGAATCACAAATAACGCCATTTCTATTTTCCTTTTGAAAAATTGTCTTAGATGACCGTTAGAATTCTTTTAGAAAACTATTTAAGATGAAAATTCCACGATCAATGACGCAAATTAAGCCGATTGATCACTCGTGCGAATTAAAGGGGCCGGGCTCAATTAACCAAACTGATAGTGAAATTCCCCACCCTCCGCCTTCACCGTTACACCTGTAATTGCTGCCCCCTCCATCATCCGATTGAGAAACTCGCGCGAAATATCCGGCAGCATCGAATTAGTCAGAATGGCGTCGATCATGCGTCCACCCGATTCGCTTTCCGTGCAACGCGAAACGACCAGCTTGATCACGTCGTCACCAAACTCGAACGGAATCTTGTAACGCGCCTCGACCCGCTTCTTCACACGATTGAGCTGCAGCTTGACGATCTTGCCGAGCATCTCATCCGACAGCGGGTAGTACGGAATCGTGACCAGTCGGCCGAGCAGCGCTGGCGGGAAGATCTTCAGCAGCGGTTCGCGCAAGGCCTTGGCCATGCCGTCAGGATCCGGCATCAGTTCCGGGTCCTTGCACAGGCTGGCGATGGTGTCGGTACCGGCGTTGGTGGTCAGCAGGATCAGGGTGTTCTTGAAGTCGATGCTGCGGCCTTCGCCGTCTTCCATGAAGCCCTTGTCGAAGACCTGGAAGAACAGTTCGTGGACATCCGGGTGTGCTTTCTCGACTTCATCGAGCAGCACTACGGAGTACGGCTTGCGGCGCACAGCTTCGGTCAGCACGCCGCCTTCGCCGTAGCCGACGTAGCCTGGAGGTGCGCCCTTCAATGACGAGACCGTGTGTGCTTCCTGGTACTCGCTCATGTTGATGACGATCATGTTCTGCTCGCCGCCGTACAGCGCTTCGGCCAGCGCGATCGCGGTTTCGGTCTTGCCGACGCCGGAGGTGCCGGCAAGCATGAACACGCCGATCGGCTTTTGCGGATTGTCGAGGCCGGCTCTGGAGGTCTGAATGCGCTTGGAGATCATCTCCATCGCATGGTCCTGCCCGATCACCCGCTCGCCGAGCAGCTTCGGCAGCTTCAGGATCGTTTCGATCTCGTTGCGTGCCATGCGTCCAACCGGGATGCCGGTCCAGTCACCGACGACGCTGGCCACGGCCTGGTAGTCGACCGTCGGCAGCATCAGCGGGCTTTCACCTTGCACGTCTGCCAGCTTCGCTTGCACGTCTTTCAGTTTCGCCAGTGCGGCGTCCCGTTCGGCATCGCTGAGAGCTACCGCGGCTGCCGTCTCCGCGCCCGCCTTGCCCGCTTCCGCTTCGAGCTTGGAGCCCGTGCCTTCAACCGGTTTGCCGCCAGCCCGCAGCTTGGCTCGCAGTTCCAGCATCTCGCTGACCAGCGTCTTTTCTTGCTCCCAGCGCGCTTCAAGCTCCGCAAGCCGGGCTTTCTCGTTGGCAAGGCTTTCGTTGGCATCTGCCTCACGCTCGCCGACGTCGATCCCGATGGCCTTTTCGCGCGCAATGATGCCGAGCTCGGTGTTCAGCGAATCGATGCGCTTGCGGCTGTCATCCACTTCGGCCGGGGTGGCGTGCAGGCTGACGGCGACCCGTGCGCAGGCGGTATCGAGCAGGCTGACCGACTTGTCCGGCAACTGGCGCGACGGGATGTAGCGCGCCGACAGCTTGACCGCCGCCTCCAGCGCTTCGTCGAGAATCTGGGCCTTGTGGTGCTTCTCCATCGTCGATGCGACACCGCGCATCATCAGGATGGCCTTCTTCTCGTCCGGTTCGTCGACGGTCACGGTCTGGAAGCGACGGGTCAGCGCCGGGTCCTTTTCGATGTGCTTCTTGTACTCGGCAAACGTCGTCGCACCGACGGTGCGCAAGGTGCCGCGCGCAAGCGCCGGCTTCAGCAGGTTGGCCGCATCGCCGGTGCCGGCGGCACCGCCCGCGCCGACCAAGGTGTGGGTTTCATCGACGAACAGGATGATTGGCTTGGTGCTGGCCTGCACTTCCTCGATCACCGAGCGCAGGCGCTGTTCGAATTCGCCTTTCATGCTGGCACCGGCCTGCAGCAGGCCGACATCCAGCGCCAGCAACTGCACTTCCTTCAGGCTCGGCGGCACATCGCCACGCGCGATGCGCTGGGCAAAGCCTTCGACGACGGCCGTCTTGCCAACGCCCGCTTCACCCACGAGGATCGGGTTGTTCTGGCGGCGGCGCATCAGGATGTCGATCACCTGCCGAATCTCGTCGTCGCGGCCGACGATCGGATCCATCTTTCCGGAGCGCGCCTGCTCGGTGAGATCGGTCGTGAACTTCTTCAGGGCTTCCTGCTTGCCCATCGCTGCCGGCGCAATCGCGCCGCTGGCTTCACCGGGCTCGGCTCCGCCGACCTTGAAGCCATCGGAGGCCGACTGACCATCTTCCGGCGAGCCGGCAACGATGTCGCGGAAGCGTTCGGACAGCTCTTCCGGCTTGATCTTCGCGAACTCGGCGGACACACCATTCAGTGCGGACTTCAGTTCCCGCGTGCGGATGATGCCAACCAGCAGATAACCGGAACGCACCTGCGCTTCGCCGAACATCAGCGTGGCGTAGAGCCAGCCTTCTTTGACAGCTTCCTCGACGTTGGTCGACAGGTCGGCCGTGGCGGAACCGCGCGGCAGACGATCGAGCGCATCGGTGATGTCACCGGCCAGCTTCGACGGGTTCAGGCCAAAGTGCTTGATGATGCGGTGGAGGTCGGAATCCGGGAGCTGCAGCAGCTGGTGTATCCAGTGCACAAGCTCGACATACTTGTTGCCGCGCAGCTTGCAGAAGACCGTTGCACTCTCAATGCCGCGATACGCGAGCTTGTTCAGCTTGCCGAACAGTGCACCCCGACTGATTTCCGCCATGTCGCTCCCCTTGTCTTGATGTTGTTGAGATCAACGCGTGCCGGATCGTGGCCTCTCAGGGCCCCAACCTCGACACCTTGTTCAGTGGTTGAACCGTCCGTAGCTCGTCATGCATACATTTCCGTCACCCGACAGGACGGAGAATCACGTCGTCCAGATCGTCGATCGCCGGTTGAGGCGGTGCCATCCATCCGGTCAGGCCGAGACGTCCGGAGCGCCCCAAGGTCATCGCCGGGACCTGCTCCTTCTTCAGCACCAGTTGGACGTCCCAGGCTTTCTCGTCACCGACGTAGCTGCGCACCGTTGACACCAGTTGCCGCAGCGACTCGCCGCCCGGCAGGAATTTCTCGAACTCGCTGCGACTCAGTGGCCCGATCCGCAGGCGAAAGCGCTGTTGGCAGCCCCAGGCGTACTCGCCGATCACGGCCGTGCGACCGAGCGATGCCAGCTCCGAGCCGCCGCCCAGACTCATGTGAGCGGCTGCCGGCAGGCGCATCCACTCGCCGACGAACTCGAGCACGTCGACGCTGACGCGGAAGAAGCGCTCGATCATTCCCTTCAAGCCTTCCCGGCTGCGCGAATGCGAGACGAGGCGCCCAGCGAAGAATCGCTTGTAGTTGTCCGGGAGCGCGTCACGCTCTTCAAGATCGCCGCTGGCAAGCCCGACAAAGGCTCCGAGATAACGCCGGAAATGGTCTTCGGCCGGGCGGTCGAACTGCACGGTCGGCTCGGCATCAGCCCATGCGCGGTAAAACAACCCGGTCATGCGGTGATGGAAGATGTCCGCAAAGGCGCTGAACGTGTGGTCGCGCTCATGCCGAATGCGGTCGATCGCGTACTCGGTCAGATGCGTCGGCAGGGGTCCATGCGGGCCGAACAGGCCAAAGAACAAGCCGTACAGTTTCGCGGGCTCGCCCGGCCCACCCGGCACGTAGCGCTCGATCATCCGCGGTGCGAACTTCAGCGATGGCGTTTGGCACAGGCGAACGAAATCCTCCGTCGCCTTGACCGAGCAGCCAATGCGCGGCCGATCCCGGAAAACACATTCGAGTCGACGCGCGGCGGCGAAGAAGTCGTACCGGGATGGGTCATGCTGCAGCGAGGCTTGCAAGTCCATGGCGGGTCTACATCACCTGCCGCTTGCCGAGGCTGGCCGGCCAGCGCGCCACTTCGTTGCGCTCGACCGTTCTCAGCACCGTTTCGGAAAACGAATTGATCGACACGTAGCGCGCCAGGAACTCCTGCATCACTGCGCCGAACAGGAACGCGCCGGTGCCTTCGAAGGCACCGTCATCGCAGGTCAGCGTGATTTCAAGCCCGCGACCGTAGGTGATCGGTCCCGGCACCGGCACGCGACGCACCACCGGCGCCGATTGCACGGCCTTGATGCCTTCAATCTGGCGTCGTGCCGCAGAATCGAACTCGTCGCAGTACAAGGTCAACATTTCGCGAATCGCAGCAGCGCTGTCTTCGTGCCCGCCTTCGATCAAAGACAGATAGTTGAGCTGCAAGTGACTGATCAAGCGCCAGGCACTGCTGCCGGTCGCAATGGACGCGCGCGGCTTCGTCGGGCCGGCGACACAGCGGATCGATTCGACGGGTGCGCCGCTGTCCAGCGTGAAATCCGTTGTCGACTTGCCAATCGGCATCGTCAGCGGCAAGTCGCGATTGGTCACCATCAGCATCATCCCGAGCTGCCGCAGCGAGGTGGCGTACGGTGCCTCGTTGCCATCAACCAGCGAAATGAACATCTCGTTGCCGACGTAGCTGGATCGTGCGCCTTGGAGTTTCTGTCGCGAGGACAGCGTCCTCGGTTCGCGACGGATCGAGTAGAACGCGGCTTTCCGGTGATGCCAGGTGCGCTCGTCGCAACCATAAAACGGCAAGAAGCGCTGCTCGGGATCAACACTGTCGCCGAAACCTTCAACCTGACTGATGCTGTGAACCTCGTAGTCCATCGGCCGCGTGCGGTCGGGCACGATGTGATAGTCGACCTTCCCCGGATCGAGATGAATCCGGTCCGCACGCCGTGGAAACAGGTTGATCGCAGGCGAGCAGTTCAGGCGGATGTTCGTCGCGTCGACTGCACCGTGGAGACTGGAAACGCTGCGGTTCAGCAGGACCACGATTTCGAAATCGGTGCCCTGCGCTCGGCTGAGCACGCGACGCAGCCCGGCAAGCACGACGAACAGGAAGCGTTCCGGGCAGGCGAAGTATTCCTGCAGCAAACGATAGCCGCTGAACGAGCGACCGGTGTAAGGAATCAGTGCTTCCTGATCGTCAAAGCCTTTGCGACGGATCTGGCTGGCGTCAAAGACTTCGCTGATCGGCCCCTGCGTGCCAACAGCACGAAAAATGAAACCGACAGCATTACCGAGCAACTGTTCGTACAGGCGCTTCGGCAGCTCGTCAGCGCCCGCGATGAACAGCGGTATCTCGTCCAAGGTCAGCATGTTCAGCACGACGCCGTCGGGCACCGAAAACCGCATGCGAATTGCCGCCCTTGCCGCCTTGCGCGGTGGCACGACGACACCGGTCGCCGCGATTGCGGCCGGTGTTTCGAGGTATTTCACCTCGTCGACCCGCAATGGCGTCAAGGTCACATCGTGCGCGGTTCGGAACTCGCAGGCAGTACGATCGTCGCGGCCGGTCAGCCCGCGCAACAAGGTATGGCGAGGCACGACAACGCCCGCCATCAACGCCGACTCCTTCAGATCTGGCTGCAGCTGCACCACTGCCATCGATGGGATCGGCGCCAGGAAATGCGGGTAGATCATCTCCAGCAGGTGCTGGGTGAACACCGGGAACTGAGCATCCAGCTTCAACTGGACTCGGGCCGCCAGAAAGGCAAACCCTTCGAGCAGACGCTCGACGTAAGGATCAGCGCACTCGAAGCCTTCAAGGCCGAGGCGTCCAGCAATTTTGGGGTACTCGCGGGCGAATTCGCCGCCCATCTCGCGAACGTGCTGCAGTTCTCGGTTGTAATACCGAAGCAGGCGCGGATCCATCAGCCGAGACTCTCGGTGACGTTGAGACGCCCGGTTTCAAGATCGACTTCAGTCTTCAGGTACAGATTCAGCGGAATCGGCTGCGCCCACATCTCGGATTCGATCCGGAACACCAGTGAACGCCGATCCATACGGTCATTGCTCGCTTCGACCACGACCTTCAAGGTTTCGGCCGTCAGGCGTGGCTCGAACTGCAAAATCGTTTCCCGCAATCGACGCTGCAGCGCGGACGCATCAAGCCCTGAAATGGCGGTTCCAGTCAGATCCGGAATACCGTAATTGAGTACGGATTTCTGGACCTCGGGCAAGGACTCCAATGACTGGTCTGACTCCATCCATACCGTGTTCAACAACCAGCCCAGATCGCGGGTCACGCACTCGCGCAAGCGATTCGCGGAGATCACGCGCTGGTCTCGGCTCTCTTCGCGCGTGCCGGGTTCGTCATCCGTGAGACGGTCCAGCAGCGAGGGCTGCAGCCGTTCCTGTGCGGTCAGTTCCGCCATGGCTCAGATGTCCGCCACGGCCGGGTGATTGAACGTGATGACCCGGGTGTCCAGCAACGGGTAATCACCCACGTCAGTCGCCAGCAGTCGCTGACCAAGCCCGAACGAAATGCCATCTGCCACTTCGAACCAATCGGTCTTGCGCGCCAGTGCCACGGCCCCGTCTTCGGCACGCTCGGAATTCGGATAACGCGTCGGAATGAAGCCGACGACCTGACCATCATTGGCCCAAGTGATCTCGACCGGGGTCCAGATCTTGTCACGCAGGTCCGTCGGCGCCTCGATCTTCAGCCGCTTGATTCGCGAGTACGGCACCCACGAATAGCCGCCGTTGACCATGACTTCCGCGCATGGCCCCAGACGCGGATCCGCATCACCGATCCATTCGAACGGCGTTCCGTCGATCTCGCCGGCAACGGCGTCTGCCTGATCGAACGCCTGAGCACGCAGTTCGCCGGCTTCGGCTGCGTGTCCGCGGCCATCAAGGCTGAGCGCCTGGAACAGCAACGCGATCCACGACGGCGGCTCGCCGATGATGACCGGCGTACGCTTGCCGGCGAACACCTCGGCGCGCAAAGCCTCAGCCTGCAGCAGCCGGGAATAGGTGTGAACCATCATCGTTGCCAGCGGATCGAACTCGCCAACCACCTTGAGCTGATTCATCGCGCGTTCCCACTGCCCGACTATCGACAGTAGCTGAAACAGAAACGTGCGCAGTTTCGGATCACTGGGCTTGGCACGGACTTCCGCCTGCAGTTCCCGCAGGGCGGAGGCCACGTCACCGTTTTTGATGGATTGCAGTGCCTGCACGCACGTTCCCCTGGAATTCTGGAAAACCCGGACAGGCGAACCGGTCGATGCCGATCCGCGTTCGCCTGTCCTGAATGGACAGCCTTACGAGACCTTCTTCGCCGGGATGTCGTAGCTCGCCGTGCCGGACGGCGCGATGACACCCTTCTTGTCTTGCTTCAGCGTCTCGAACTTCACCTTCGCGAAATTGATCGAGATGTTCTCGGTCAGCCGGTCCTCGCCGCCGCTGCCGCCGGTCGAGTACGAGGTGATGATCGCGTCGGTCAGCGTGAGCTTCAGGAACGGCTTCTGCTTGTTGTCGATGCCACCCGCCTTGCACATCGTCAGCACCACTACCGGGATGTGCTCGCCCGCCACGCAGCACTGCAGAATGCCAGCCGAACCGGCATCGACCCACTTCGTCACGCTCAGGTCCTGAATGTTGGCTTGGCCAGCGCCCGAGCCTTCACCGTAATGGGTAGTGGCGCTCTGGCTGGCACCCCAGCTCCACGCGAGGATCTCGATCTGGTCGACGAAGTTTTCGGCCTTCGATTCGCCCTTGATCTTCTTGTTTTCGTCAAAGCTCAAATACATGTCCAATGCCATGACATCTTCTCCTGTGAGGTTGTAGCGAAATCCGCAATCACATCAACGAGTGCAAGGAGCGCCGCGCCTGCGGTTGATTCGCAGCGTTCCCGATCACGGCTCGGTGGAGCCAGCGTTCCCTTTCCGCTCTACTTCTTTTCCGACGGAAGCTTGGAGGTCAACCGCAGCGACACCGTCAGCCCCTCAAGCTGATAATGCGGCTTCAGATAGAAGCGTGACTGGTAGTAACCCGGTGCGCCTTCGATCTCTTCAACGACAACCTGTGCGCCCGCCAGCGGCTTGCGGGCCTTGGTGTCTTCCGAGGACAACGCCGGGTTGCCGTCGACATACTGGTTGATCCAGCTCTGCAGCCAGCTCTCCATTGCGCTGCGATCCTTGAACGAGCCGATCTTGTCGCGGACCATGCACTTCAGGTAGTGCGCGAAACGGTTGCACGCGAACAGATACGGGAGGCGCGCGCCAAGGGCGGCGTTGGCGGTGGCATCCGGATCGTCGTACTCGGCCGGCTTGTGCAGCGACTGAGCGGCGATGAACGCTGCCATGTCGGTGCCCTTGCGATGCACGAGCGGCATCAGACCGAGCTTGTCGAGTTCGGCCGAACGGCGGTCGCTGATCGCGATCTCGGTCGGGCACTTCATGTCGACGCCGCCGTCATCCGAAGGGAACGTATGGACCGGCAAACCTTCGACCATGCCGCCGGACTCGACACCACGGATGCGAGAGCACCAGCCGTATTCCTTGAACGAGCGGTTGATGTTGACGGCCATTGCATAGGCCGCGTTCTGCCAGAGGTACTTGCTGGAATCCTGACCGTTCGCGTCTTCCTCGAAGTTGAACTCCTCGACCGGATTCGTTGCAGCGCCATACGGCAGGCGCGACAAGGTCCGCGGCATCGCCAGCGCCAGGTACTTCGCGTCATCGGAATCGCGCAGCGAGCGCCAGGCGGCGTAGTCCGGGGTCGATGTCAGCTTCGCGAGATCGCGCGGATTGGTCAGCTCGCTCCATGAATCCATGCCGAGCAAGGTGGAGTTCGCGGCGGCGATGAACGGTGCGTGCGCCGCGGCGGCAACCTGTGCCATGCCGGCCAGCAGTTCGACATCCGGCGGGCTCTGGTCGAAGTAGTAGTCGCCGATGAAGCAGCCGTACGGCTCGCCGCCGAGCTGACCATATTCCTCTTCGTAGATCTTCTTGAAGATCGGGCTCTGATCCCAGGCCGTACCCTTGTAGCGCTTCAGCGTCTTGCCCAGCTCCTTCTTGGAGATGTTCATGACGCGGATCTTCAGCTGCTGGTCGGTCTCGGTGTTGTTGACCAGATAGTGCAGGCCGCGCCAGGCGCTCTCGAGCTTCTGGAACTCCGGATGATGCAGGACGAGGTTCAGCTGTTCGGTGATCTTGCGATCCAGTTCGGCGACATAGGCGTTGATCGTCTGCGTCACGTCGTCGGACACGATGTCCGACTTGTTCAGCACCTGCTCGGCCAGCGTACGGACCGCCGACTCCACTTCTTCGCGAGCACGGTCGCTCTTGGGCTTGAATTCCTTGGTCAGCAGCGACGCGAAATCGCCACCTTCGGCAAAGCCGGTACTGGTTCCTGCCTCGGCCAGTTGTTCGGTAGACATGGGGGATTGGTCTCCAGATCAGTTGTTGTCGGACGGCTTCGGGGCAGACGCGAGCGACTGCAGCAGCGACGGGTCCTTGAGCGCCTTGGCGATCAGTTCTTCCGCACCCGCCTTCCCATCCATGTAGGTGCCGAGATTGGCGAGCTGCGTCCGCGCTTCCAGCAGCTTGGCGATCGGACCGACTTTCTGCGCGACCGCGGTCGGCGAGAAATCGTCCATGCTCTCGAAGGTGATGTTGACGGGAAGATTGCCTTCGCCGGTCAGCGTATTCGGCACCGAGAACTCGACACGCGGCTTCATCGCCTGCAGGCGGCTGTCGAAGTTGTCGACGTCGATTTCCAGCGCCTTGCGCTCTTCGATGCCCGGGAGCGTCGCGTTGTTCGCGCCGGACAGGTCCGACATCACGCCCATCACGAACGGCACCTGCACCTTCTTCTGGGCGCCATAGACCTCGACGTCATATTCAATCTGTACGCGCGGTGCCCGATTGCGGGCGATGAACTTCTGACTGCTTTGCTTGGCCATCCCGATTTCTCCTGAGTTTCGAGCCGCAGTGCCCGTGGCACCGCACCGTGCAACGACAAAAAGTGTTCAGCGTCGAGCGGTATTCGTCATGACCCTCGGCGAAGCCACCGATCCCAACTTCGACTCACCATCTACCGATCCCAACAGAACAACCTGGCGCACATCCCGTCATCGACCGTCGGTTCGCTGGCCGTTTCGACCGACGCCGACCAGTACCCGATGGGTCCCCGTCAATCGTCATCGTCATCAGCTTCGGCCTCTGGCTGAGCACCGGTGACGACGCGCAACTGGTCGATGCCGTCCGGCGCAAGGTCCTGCAACAACTGCAGGAAATCCTTGCCGACGAGACGCTGTGCCCGGCGCAGCACCATCGGCACCGGGCTTGATGGTTCATAGCGGGCGTAGTACTCGCAGATCTCGTCGATACGCTTGATCACGTCGGCAGGCCCGGCGATGCGGCCACCGCCCGCCTGTACGGCGCGTGCACCGCCGGCGCCGATCGACGCGCCGTCGTTGCCATCGCCGGCGGTATCGTCATCGTCGGAATCGGCATCGCTGTCGTCGTCGACGGTGGGCGTGCGCTTCTCGACTTGCACCGACAGGAACTTGTGCAGTTCGAAGTGATCCGACACCAGCGTCTTGAGGTTCGGGCCGAGACTGCCGAGATGACCGTCGAGCACCTTCTCGATCGCCTTGGCCTTGTCGAGCGCGGACTGGGCTGCGGCAGCGCTGGCTTGCAGCAGTTCTTCAGCGCAGTCCAGACAGCAGCCCTCGATCTCCGACATCGACACGGTCGGCGGCGGCGGCGTGTCGTCATCGCCGACCGCAGCAGGCTTCAGGCTGCCGTTGGCGATCTTGAGGTCGCGGAGCGTGATCTTGCCGACTCGCGGTGACTGCACGAACACCGTGGCGCGCAGATAACGCAAGGGGCCGTTCAGGCTGCCAAGCGGCGCCAGCGAATTCACGCGCAGAGTCGGGTCGTCGTCGTCCTCGGCATCAAGTTGCGGATGCACGTCGGCTCAAAAGTTCTCGAGCAGTCCGTGAATCAGCGCCAAGCCTGCCGACCACCCGGCGAGGCCGCCAATGCGCAGCCAGGCAGTCGCGAGATGAATTGCGACACGCAGATCCTTGCTGCGTTCGAGCAGGCCTGCTGCCCGTTCGGCGACGTCATCCCAGTCCGGCTCCTCGCCAGCGATGACGCTGTCGCCTGTGACCTTTTCCGCTTTCGGCGCTGCCGCCCGCTCAAGCGCCAGAAACTCCGCGTCGTATTCAAGATCTGGTCCGCTGGGAGCATCCTCATCCACCGGATTCAACAGGTCTTCTATGTCGAACTTGGCCATCGTACCCCGTTTCAGGATTGGACCGGCTGATTGCGCAATTTTGTATGCAAGCTTGTGTTGTGCGACGGCAGCACGGTCGTTCGTAAACCTATCGCGTTTCCGCGTCTCTTCCAAGATGCTCGACGTTCATTGCATCCGAATGGCGTGGTACAGAGGTCCCAGTTCCATGGTTTTAATGAATTTCACGAAAGGTTTTTCGCGTGTGGCTGCACCGTTCTTGAGCCAAAACATACAGTGCCTTCAGGCGATGAAAATGATGCATCGGTCACACTTGCCAGCGCTCCGTTGCGATGTTGTGATGCGTTTCTCAGAAGCGTATTGCTGCACTGCATCAGCGGCGAGCAACAAATGTCCAGCATGACCTCTGCCTCGATGACAGCCGGCCTCGGAAACCGGTCATCGCGCGTGAATCACTGGCTCAAGCGATTGATTATCGAGAGAAATATTTTTGCGTCATGAATCCAAGACTGTCTTTCGCAATGCGCGCATCAACGCTGACTGACCGTTTTGCCTGCGAGACGAAGACAGCTGACGCTCGCGTGGAAACCTGCAAACGCAGCGGCGGCACGCGGCAGCCGGACCGACCAAGTGCCGAAGCATCGTCCTGCCATCGGTGCTGATCGGTCAGTTGAACGCTGAGCCTATCGCCGAGCTGCGCTCACCAGCCATCATGTCGACGCCGATCGGCACGTAGATCAAGGCCGTCGTGGACGGCTTGCGCATCGTCCGCCGTTCGCCAGTCGCCAGTCGCCTTCACGATGCCGGGGCACGCCGTTGCCCGCATCCGCAGCCACAACCGAAGTGGGTCATGGCAGCGGTTGGAAGCCATGCGTTGGCGCGTCGCGCCAGTGAGACTGCCTTCAGCAACGGGGCCGATATGCCCGTCGCCGAAACTGCAGTCGTGCAGTCATGAGGCTTGGTCACGACCCCGCGTGAGCACGCCAAGGCCTCGCCGAAAGGGCTGCTCGCGGTTCTGGCTCGTTCGGTGGTGCGCTCGGCGTATCCGCCGCGACGCGTGACGCCAGTCGTCGGGCACGGCGGCCGGATCGCCGATCGATCGCGGAATCGGACAATGCCTTCGCGATTTCCGCAGCCTGACTCCGTGTACCGGTACCGATACCGATACCGATACCGATACCGATACCGCGCGATCTCGGCGGTCGCGTCGCCGCTCAGCGCCCGGCCGGACGCTCGGACGGCCGCGAAGCAACCGCGCCGAGCACGGCGCCGAAGCGCGGATCCGACTTCAGCGGTGCCCAGATCGGGTCTTCGCGCAGCAGTGCCGGCGTCAGCGGAAACGTGTATCGAACGCTGGTGTAGGGCTTCTCCAGCAGCTTGCCAATAGCCTCGAACGCCTGATCGTGCCGACCGGCGAGGACGTAGGTCATTGCCAGAATTTCAAGGGCGGTCAGTGCGAACTGGCTGTTGCTGGACGTGGCGATGCGTTTCAGGCGAGCGCAATCGCTGCCATCGGCGGCAGTGGGGTTCAGTCCGGTTCCGGTCAGGCACAACATGCCTCGGGCGTAGAGTCCGCTGGAGCTCAAGTCGGTCAGGCTGCCATCGTCATACGGCTTCAGCAGCTCGTAGCCGGCAGCGAACGCGGCACGCGCTGCATCCGCGCGGCCGCTGGCAAGCTCCGCAGTCGCCAGCAGCGCATGGTAGTCCGCGACATTGACGCCGAGGCTCGTCAGATCCTGGCTCAAGGCGGCGTTCAGCGCCGTGATCGCCTCCGGCAAGCGGCCCCGGTACAGCATCTGCAGCACTTTCGGATCGAACACGTCGTACGACGACGGCTGCAGCGGCAAGGTATCGAGCAGTTTCTGAGCGCCGTCGAGATCGCCGTTGGCCTGATCGATCAGGGCCTTTTGGGCAATCAGGGCGTCGTCGTCGGGCGTGATGCTCAGCGCCCGGTCGGCCACCGAGCGCGCCTCGGCCATCTGTCGGTTGATTCCGAGATACAGCGACAGCCGCGACAGCAGTTCCGGATTTCGCGGGTCCAGTTCGGCCGACTTCCGCAGCAGCGCGAGCACTGCCGGGAAGTCGCCGTTGCGCCACTCGATCTGGGCCAGTGCGCTCAGCACGTCGGCACTGTTCGGCAGCTTGATCCGCGCACGATTGAACGCTTCTTCGGCGGCCCGCAGGTCGTCATCGCACATGAAGCGGACGTAGCCGCGGGCAAGATCGGTCTCACCGAGGTCCGGCGCCAGCCGCACGGCCGTTTCCATCGCATTGCGCGCGCGTTCGCACGGCCGCTGCTGCAGGTCGAAGCCGTAGAACGCGCGATTGGCGTCGACGCGCGCCAGCCGCGCCCACGCGAGCGCGAATTCCGGATCAAGCTCCACCGCCTTGCCGATCCAGAGCGCGGTGCTGCCGAGATAGCTGGCATCGAAGCTGCGGGCGTCAAGCGCGATGCCACGCAGGTAGGCGTCGTAGGCCTTGGCGTTGCGCGTCGGCGTCGACGCCAGATCCTGCTGCTGCACGCCGGTCAGCTTGGTCTGCAGCGCGGTGGCGATCGCGGTCGCGACTTCGCTCTGGACGCCGAAGATGTCGGTGAGCTGCCGGTCGTAGGTTTCCGCCCACAGGCTGGAGTCGGAATCGGCCGCGATCAGTTGCACGGCGATCCGGGCCGAATCGCCATGGCGCTGCACGCTGCCTTCGACGATGTGAGTCACCGACAGATCCTTGGCGATCGTCCGCAGATTCGCCGGCTGCGCGGCGTAGTAGGCCGTCGACGAGCGCGAGATCACCTTCAGCGAGCCGATCTTCGCCAGACGGGTCAGGATCTCGTCCTGAATGCCGGACGACAGATAGCTGCCATCGTCCCCGCCGCCGAAACTCTTGAACGGCATCACGGCAATCGAATGTCGTGCCTCGGTCGCAGCTACAGCGGGTCGTGATGGCTTGCCATAGCGCAGCGTCATGTCGATCGCGACCAGCGCCGCAACCGCGAGCAGCGCAACGAGTACGGGCCTGGTCAGCACCGGCTCGAGGCCGGGCGGACGCTCCGGCAACTGCTCGATCTCGCTTTCCAGCCGGAGCCCGGCCGGCGTCATCTCGTAGAACCACGAGATCAGCAGCGCCACCGGGAAACCGAGGGCAACCAGCACGACCAGCGCCCGGATCAGTCTGCCTTCCACGTCGAAGAACGGCAGTACCTGCGTCGCGACTTGCACCAGCAGCCAGCCGATCACGGCGTACATCGCGCCGGCCTTGTAGACATTGCGCCGCTGCAACTCGGCGAAGAACGGACGCTTGCCGCGTTTGCATCCGCCGACACCGACCGGGGCGAGGCTGGCGGCACTGCGCGGACGGGTCATTGCCACCTGCCGCAGCGCCTCGGCCTCGACCACGAAGACATCGAGGCTGCTGTCGATCTGCTTCAGGTCCGGCGCATCGATTGCCGCCACCGGCAGGGCCAGCCGCTGGCGCACCGAGCCGAGCACGGTCGACGACATGGCCAGGCCGCCGCGCGGCGACAGCGGCAGGATGCGCGCGGCGATATTGATGCCATCTCCGAACACCCGCGTGCCACGCCGTTCGACATCGCCGAGATGGACGCCTGCCCGGAGCACGACCGGTGGATCATCCGGATGCACGGCGCAGACCTCGTGCAGGCTTTGCTGGATCGCCACCACGGCTTCGACCGCCGACAGCGCACTGCTGAACTCGAGCAGAAAGCTGTCGCCGGCAGTTTCGATCTCGCGCCCGCCGTAGACCGGCAGCAGCGACCTGACCACCATCCGCTGGCGGTTCAGCAGGCGCTCGCCCAGCAGTTCGTCCCGATGCACGAATGCACTGAAGTCGACGATGTCGGTAAAGACGATCGCCGCCAACTGTCGCTCGAAACGGTCGCTGGTGGTCGCCAATTGCGCGCACTCCTGTTCGCGATGAAGCCGCATCCGCCGCGCAAGCGCGGGCTTCGTGCGCGCCGGATTCTAGCGTGACCGGCCACGGTCAGGCAGATCTCGCGGCACCGCGTCCTTGGCAAGGCAAATCAATGACTTCGCGCTGCGTCATGGCGATGCCTGCAGCGCTGGTCAGGCATCACATCAATGCTGCGTTTCCTGCCGCTCCGGCGCGGACTGGCTGGGTTTGCCGGGCCCCTTGGGTGTGGCATCGCTGGGTGATGGCGCATCGCGTGTTCCCGGCCCTTTCGGCGTGCCGTCCTCGCGATTGGACGTAGCACCCGGGGACGACGGCGGCGCGCTGTCATCGGCATCGCCACCAGACGTCTCGGGTGCCTCGGAAGGGTCGACGTGCTCGGGAACATCGGGGACCTCCGATGGTTCTGTCGTCGGCTCGGGCGGCGTCGGCGTGTCCTGGGCGTGGACGAAGCCAAAGGCCAGGACGGCAGCGAACACCGGGATGCGGGCGATGTCAGTGGGCAAGCGATGGTGGCGATCGCGGTCGGCATGGGACAGCTTCATGGGCAGGCTCCTGAGCGGTTTTCGATGGTTTTTTTAGAAGAATCAACAAGAAGCCGAAGCTTCTGAATAACGATTCAAAGTCGAATCGAGCGTAGCAGAGCGCTCAGCCACTCAACTGTCGGCGTCTGTAGGATTCTTCAACCGGTCGGCCTGCTTGGCACCGCTGGGTGCCGGTTCATCGTGATGCCGGTCACGACGGCCGTTGAGGGTTCGGCTCAGTCGTCGTGAAGTGCGCGCCGGGCGCGCCGCAACGCGTAGATGACGAACACGGCAATCACCGGGATCGCAAGGCCCACGAACAGGTCCGGCGACACCGGCAGGCCGCCGGCCTTGCCGGCCTTGGCAACGTAGCCGACCAGCCCCGCGACGTAGTAGACGATCGCGGCCACCGACAGCCCTTCAACCGTCTGCTGCAGCCGCAGCTGCTGCTTGGCACGGCGGTCCATCGACGCCAGCAACGCCTGGTTCTGCCGTTCCCGGGTGATGCCAACGCGAGTCGACAGCAGCGCGCTGGCCTGCGCCACGCGCTCCGACAAGTCGTGCAGGCGTTGCGCGACGGTGGCACACGTGGCCACGGCCGGCGTCAGACGCCGCGCCATGAATTCCTCGATCGTCTGGATGCCGGCCAGTCGCTGCTCGCGCAACTCGGCAATGCGGGTCAGCACCAACTGGTGATAGGCGCGACAGGCGTTGAAGCGGAACTGACTCGCCGCAATGCCGCTTTCGACTTCGGCCGCAAGCCGGGTCAGCGCCTGCAGCAGCGTTTCGTCGTCACCGCCATCGGCGGCGATGCGGTCGGTCAGCTCGGACAGTTCCTGTTCGATTGCCAGCGTCCGCGGTGAGTAGCGCTGCGCGATCGGCAACGCCAGCAAGGCCAGCACGCGATAGGCCTCGATCTCGAACAGGCGCTGCAAGGTCCGACCCGCCTGACGCGGCGTCAGCGAGCGATCGATGATCAGGAAGCGGGCGAAGCCATCGCCGTGCACGCGGAAGTCGGTATAGGTCAGCGCGGCGCGGTCGCCGACTTCGGCCCCGACCACCAGATGACTGCCGAACGCCTGCTGCAGCGCGCCGGCCGCCTGCAGCGGCTCGTCGGCAATCAGCTCGGCATGGGCCGCCACGATCGTCGAACCCGGCAATCCGGCCAGCCAGCCGGGCGGCAACAGCGCCGTCACTGGCTCTGCGAACGGCGTGCGGCTGGCACCGCTGGCCAGCACGGTGAAGCTCGAGAACTCGCCGTGACGCTCCCACTTCAGACGGATCGATCCGAGCTGGACGCTGAAATGCGTCGCGTCCGCCACCGGCGGCAGCGCCGAATACTGCCGGCACAAGGCGGAAAGATGCTCGAGCTCGCGCACCCGCTCGCTGCGCTCGACCAGCAAGGCCACGTAGGCCGCGCGCGATGGCGTTTCCACCGCTTCCGGCGGCCGCGCATGCACTTCGTTCGCGAGGATCAGGCGTTGCGGGTGATCGGGCGGCAGCATGGTGCGAGCGGGCGTGGCGACGGGGGCGACAGTATGGCGAAGGTCCGCGCGCGGCGGCAGGCGACCGATCAGCCGCGACCGGCGATCAGGCGGTCGATGTCGGCCGGTGTCGGCGCATAGGCACCAGGATGACCGGCGACCACGGCCGCCGCCGCCGCCGCCCGCGTCGCCTGCTGCGCGAGGCTGGCGTCCGGTGCCGACAGCCGAGTGGCGATCCAGCAGCCCATCGCGGCATCGCCGCAGCCGACGGTATCGACCACCGGCACCGTGAACGCCGGCTGTTCGACCTGCGCGCGGCCTTCGAACACGGTCATGCCGCGCACGCCGCGGGTGATCATCAGCGCGGCCGCCGGCGCCTGTGCGCGGATGACGGCGACCGCCGCAGACTCGTCGAGCCCGGGATACAGCGCCTGCAGGTCATCGTCGGAAAACTTCAGGAACGCCGCGCGGCGCAGCAGGTGCTCGAACACCGGCCGATAGGCCGGATCCGCCATCGGCCGACGCCAGTTCGGATCGAAGGCGATGGCCTTGCCGGCCTCGAACGCGGCGTTGGCGATCGGCAGCAGGGTCGCGGCCAGCCGCGGCCGCGCAAGGCTGATACCGCCGACATGCAGGACCTCGGCCGCGTCGAGCCAGCCGGACGGCAGGCGGGCGGGATCGAAGTGCAGGTCGGCACTGTCATCGCCGACGAACTGGTACTCCGGCGGCTGGGTCGAGGTGACCATCGCCAGCAGCGGCGAACGCGCGTGCGACTGCAGGTAGCGCAGGTCGAGGCCGTCGTCACGGCTGGCACGGACAATAGCATCGCCGAAGTAGTCCTGGCTGACCGCGGTCGCGCAGCCGCTGGCGATGCCGAGCCGCGCGCCGACGCGCGCGACGTTCCAGCATGAGCCTCCGGGACGATCGAGCCAGCGGCCATCCTCGCCACGGATCATGTCGGTCAACGCTTCGCCGAACACGGCGTAGCGCGCCAGCGGCGCCGTGGTCATGCCGAAGGCCGGTCGAGTTGCGCGGCGAGTGCCGCAGCCACGCCACGCAGCGCCGGCTGCTCGGCCGTGATCTCGACGGTCGCGATGCCGCTCAGATAGCGCTCAAAGCGGCCCTTGGCTTCGAACCGCCGGCGGAATTCGCCGCGATCAAACGCGCTGCCGAGCCCGCCGATGACGCCGCCGCCCAGATAGATGCCGCCGAGCGCGCCGAGCGTCACGGCGAGATTGCCGGCGAAGGTGCCGAGCATGCCGCTGAACACGGTGGCGGTCTCCGTGCAGCGCGGGCACTCGCCCGACTGCGCACGGCGGGCGATGTCGGCCGGCGTCAGCGTCTCGACCGCCTCACCCCGCAGCGTGCACAGCGCGCGGTGGATCAGCACCAGACCCGGCCCGGAGATCAGCCGCTCGCTCGACACGTGCGCAAACTCGCGCTGCGCGAATTCGAGAATCGCGCGCTCGATCGCCGTCGCCGGCGAGAACGTCGTGTGGCCGCCTTCGCTTGCCAGCGGCGTCCAGCGGCCATCGCCGGACGGAATCAGGCCGGACACGCCGAGCCCGGTGCCGGGGCCGACGAGACCGATCACGGCGTTGGCGCGACGCTCGCCGCCACCGATGGCGACCCGTTCGTCATCGCGCAGATGGCGCAGCGACAACGCCAGCGCGGTGAAGTCGTTCAGCACGCGGAACGTGGTGAGGCCGAGTGCCGCGCGCAGCGCCTCGATCGAGAACTGCCAGTGGTGGTTGGTCATGCGCACGGCATCGCCATCGACCGGGTTGGCGATCGCGATGGCCGCATGGCGCACGACCGGCGAGCCGACGGCGGCCAGATAGGCGCGGATGGCCGATTCCGCGGTGTCATGCGCGGCGCAGGACAGCACCTGCGCGTCTGCGATCACACCCGGCGCATGTTCGAGCGCGAAGCGGGCGTTGGTGCCGCCGATGTCGGCCAGCAGGCGCGGCCCGTCGCGGTACGGAGCGTTCATCCGCGCGCGACCGCCGCGAGCGAAGGCGCCGGCTGCCGCACGAACAGCACGGCGATGCCACCGGCGATCATCAGACCGCCGGCGAGACGGATCACGTTCTCCGGATTGCCGTCGAGCCAGCGGTGGTAGATCAGCGGCAGGGTCACGATCTGGATCAGCATCGGGATCACGATGAACATGTTGAAGATACCCATGTACAGGCCGGTGCGGTGCGCGGGAATGCTGCCGGCCAGCATGACGTAGGGGTTGCCCATGATGCTGCCCCACGCAAGGCCGATGCCGATCATCGGAATGAACAGCAGCGCTTCGCTGCGGATCATCGGAATCGCCAGCATGCCGATGCCGGCCAGCGCCAGACAGACACTGTGCATCCGCGCGGCACCGATTCGCCGCACCACCGGCACCATCGCGAACGCGCCGATGCAGGCGATGAAGTTGTAAAAGCCGCCGATGTGGCCATTGACGAGGCCGGCATCGCGGAACGCGGTGGAGGTCTGGTCGGACGTGCCGAACAGCGTCTGCGCCAGCGACAGCACGATGTACTGCCAGTAGCAGAACATCGCGTACCACTGGAACAGGCAGACGAGGAACAGCCGCCGCATCGTCTGCGGCATGTCGACGATGCCGTCGGCGATCTCGCGCAAGGTCGCCATGGCGCCACGCGGCGCGCTGAGCGCCGCCGCGACTTCGTCGTGCGTCATCCGGTTCTCGCGCGTTGTCAGCAGGGTCACCGCGATCGAGCCGATCGAGAACACGGCACCAGTGACGAACGCGGCGATCGTGATGTAGGGAATGTTGCTGGCATTGACCGCATCCTTGTTCATGCCGATCAGCACCAGCAGCGATGGCGTCAGATACGCCAAGGTCTGACCGAGGCCGGTGAATGCGCTCTGGGTCAGGAAGCCGAGCGAATGCTGGGACGAATCGAGCTTGTCGCTGACGAAGGCACGGTACGGCTCCATCGTGACGTTGTTCGCGGCATCGAGAATCCACAGCAGGCTGGCGGCCATCCACAGGGTCTGGCTGAACGGCATCGCGAGCAGGCCCAGGCTGCAGAAGATCGCGCCGATCAGGAAATACGGCGTGCGCCGTCCCCAGCGGGTGACGGTGCGATCGCTCATCGCGCCGATGATCGGCTGCACCAGCAGGCCGGTCATCGGCCCGGCCAGCCACAGGTACGGCAGGCTGGCCTCGTCCGCGCCGAGATAGCGGTAGATCGGGCTCATGTTGCTCTGCTGCAGCCCGAAGCTGAACTGGATGCCGAAGAACCCGAAGTTCATCGCGAGAATCTGCGCGAGGTTGAGGCGAGGCTTGCGCATGGCGGGACTCGAAACGGGTTGGGTTCGAAGAACGAAGCGGGATCAGGGCGCCAGCGCGGCAACCGGTCTCCGCGGTGACGACGATGGCAGCCACTGCGCACAGCCTGCGCTCATGGCTGCCGCACCAGCCAGCACAGATCCCACGGCGAAAGCGACAGCGCCGCAGCGGCGGCCTGACCGGTGAAGGCATCGGACCACGGCGCACTATTGTCGATGTCGCCGAGCGCTGACAACGGAAGCGCCTTCGACAGCGACGAGAAGTTCATCACGGCGATAAACGAATCGCCGCGGGCAAGCGCCAGCAGCGACGGGTCGTCGATGACGAGGCGACGGCGCGGCTGATCGGCCGCCAGCATCGGCAACTGCTTGCGGACCTGCACCAGCTCGCGCAGCAGCGCATGGATGCGCGCGGACGGGCTGCCCGGGCGGTCGCGCGCGATCCAGCGTGCGGTGTCGAGCACCGGCCGCTGCAGCCAGCGGCCATCGGCATCGCGCAGCGCTGCGTGGGCGTCGGATTCGTCATTGCCCTGCCCCAGCTCATCGCCCATGTAGATCAGCGGCAAGCCACCGAAGCAGAAGCCCAGCGCGTACAGCAGGCGGATGCGGCGTTCGGCATGGACGATCTCGTCGGCCGTGCTCGCCGTGCTCAGGCCGGTCAGCGCCGCCGTCATGCCGTTGCTGCCGAACACCGGCACCTCGGCGCTGGTCTGGAACGCCTGACCGCGCGCGAAGCTGCCATCGACTTCGCCAGCCAGAAAGCGCGAGACCGGCAGCAGACGCTGCGTGAAGCTTTCACCACCGGCCGCAATTTCCGGCTTCAGCGTGCTCCAGACGATGTCGTCATGGCAGCGGACGTAGGTCAGCCAGGTCGCCGACGACGGCAGCTCCGGCGTGCCGTCGATGACCCGCGCCAGCAGGTCGGTGCGCTGCTCGGCCAGCGCCGCCCAGCCGGCCGCCATCAGACTGCTGTGATACGCCAGATGGCATTCGTGACCCCGGGCCTCGCCGATGCCGAAATACGGCGGCAGCTCGGCCGTCGGCACGATCGCTTCGGCCTTCAGCAGCACGCCCGGCGCCGCCAGTTCGATCACCGCCCGCAGCGCCTGCAGGATCAGATGAACTTCCGGCTGGTTGACGCAGGGCGTGCCGAGCCGCTTCCACAGGAACGGCGAGGAATCCAGGCGAAACACCTCGACGCCGTGATTGGCGAGGCCGAGCAGGGCCTTGGCGATGTCGGCGAACACGGCGCGATTGCCGTAGTTCAGATCCCACTGGTACGGATAGAACGTCGACCAGACCCAGCCGCCCAGCGCCGGCACTTCGGTGAAATTGCCGGGGGCGACCTCCGGGAACACCTGCGAAAGCTGCGTCTCAAAGGCATCCGGCAGGCTGCGGTCGGGAAACACGTGGAAGTAGTCGCGATAGCGCGCGTCACCCCGCAGCGCGGCCTGCGCCCACGGATGGTCGCTGGCGACGTGATTCAGCACGAAATCGCCGCAGAGGCTGATGCCGCTGGCCCGCAGTTGCGCCGTCAGCGCATCCAGATCCGCCATCGTGCCGAGGCGCGGTTCGATCTCTTCGAAACTGGCGACGGCGAAGCCGCCATCGTTGTCGCCGGCCTGCATCTTCAGGAACGGCAGCAGGTGCAGATAGGTCACGCCGAGTTCGCGCAGGTACGGCACGCGCTGCCGCACGCCGTCCAGCGTGCCGGCGAAACGATCGACATAGGCGCAGTAGCCGAGCATCCGCGACTGCAGGAACCAGTCCGGATGCGCCAGCCGATCTTCGTCCAGCGCCAGCAGTTCCGGCGGTCGCGCGGCGACGTACTGGCCGATGCTCTGCAGCAGTTCGCCCAGCCAGCCGTCGAAACCAACGTCGTCGTCCTTGCCGTACAAGGCCTGCAAGGTGCCGACGAGCGCGACAGCATGGCGATCGAAGCGGGCCTCGGCCAGCGCCTGGCGGTCCATGGGCAGCGCGGACAGCAGGCTGCGGCGGAGCGCGGCCAGCAAATCGGGATGTTCAGGCTTCATCGACAGAGGGTCCATCCTCGGGGACGCCGGCAAGGCGCGGGGTGGGCAATGGCGGAACGTTGAAAACGGGCACCGGGCGCGCGAGCCTCTCTTCTCGCGCACCCGGGCCCGGACTGATCACGGCAGGCCGCGATCAGAAGTCGTAACGGATCGAACCCAGCAGCGAGCGGCCATTCAGCGGACGTGCACGGACGATGCTACCCGGCGCGCCGGTGGCCTCTTCCGCTTCGGTGACGACGAACTCGTCGAGCAGGTTGTTGGCGCTGATCGAGATCGAGATCGACTGCGTCAGGTTGTACCCGGCGTAGGCGTTGACCAGCGTGTAGGCCTGCTGCTTCAGCGCGTTCGCTTGCTGGTTGTCGTCGTTCAGGAAGTAGCCGGTCGAACCCTGCAGCGTGATGCCGGCGGTCCAGTTGTCGGCGCGGTAGCGCGGGCTCACCGTCCAGATCAGCTCGGCCTGACGGCGCGGACGATTGCCGACCACGGCCGGGTTCAGCCGGTCCTTGTCGATCTCGGCATGCGTGTAGGTCGTGTTGCCGGCGATCTCGAAGCCGGTGCCCGGAAGGCGGTAGCTGCTTTCCAGCTCGAGCCCGTAGGCGACGTAGGTGCGCAGGAAGGTCTGGCCGTTGGTCAGATCGGCGTTGGTCTCGTCGGTGATCGTGTAGAACGCCGTCGGGTAGAACGTGAAGCCGCGTGCCCGGATCTTGTAGCCGCCTTCGATCTGGCGAACGGTGTCGTAACCCTTGGTGGTCGAGGCCAGCGAGCCATCGGGATTCACTGCGCCGGCAATCTGCAGCAGGCGATCGGCATTGAAGCGGGCGCCGACGCTGTAGCGGAAGAACGCCGACGAGCGCTGATCGATGCGATAGGCGCCGCCGAGCGAATACTCGAAGTGATCGGCGCGATAGTTGACGCGACCGGTCGGATCGAAGCCGCTGACGAACGCCGCGCCGACCGTTTCCAGCCCAGGGCTGATCGTGCCGTCGCCGTTGTAGTCGATCGGTGTGCCGCCGCTGGTCTGGTACAGCGTGCCGCGCGCGCGAACCGTGTCGAAGCGGCCGCTGACATCCCAGCTGAACTCGTTGTTGGCGCCGAACTGCCCCCCGATGTTCAGGTACGGCGCCGCAGTGTCGTAATTAAGATCCCACGACCACGACAGCAGGCCCGGGTTGAACAGGCCCTGATTGTTCGCGATCTGGTCGCCGTTCGGCGCGGTCACGGCCAGACCGACCGGATCGCGGCCAACGGTCTGCAGCAGGAACTGCCAGGAGTTCCAGTCGATCGAGACGTTCTGGTGCGAGTAGTAGAAGCCGGCCGTCGCGGTGATGCCGGCAAAGGTCTTCGACAGCTTCAGGTCGTTGACCAGCAAGCCAACGTCCTTGAACGAGGTATCGAACAGCAGGTTCTGGAAGGCCAGCCCGTTGTAGGCCTGGCCGCGGTTCGGGCCCTGCCCGATGCGGACGGTCGAGCCGGCGCAGCCATCGCAGAGGCCGTTAGCCAGGCTCTGGGCATTGCCGACGCCCGCCGTGAACGGCGAGATGAAACCGCCGCCGACATCGGACTTGCGGAACTTGTTGTTGACCTTCCAGCCATCGCCCACGTCCTTGTCGAACTCGAAACCGACGGCGGTGACCAGTGCGTGGATGCCGTCGGTGAGATCGCGATTGCGGCGGTTGCCGAAGGCGTCGTACGTGATGATCTGCGACTGGAAGCGGCTGAACAGTGTGTCGCGGCTGGCGTCATAACCCGGCACGCCACCGAATTCGCCGCTGCCCTTGTAGGTGACCGGCGACGGCAGATAGCTGGAAATGCGGTCGTTCAGGTGCTTGAAGTAGAAGCGCAGGAAGCCGCCATCGAGGCGCTTGGTGATATTGGCCTTGATCTGGCCGCCGTTGTCGCCGGTCAGGCCGGTGTGACGCACGCCTTCGCCGGTGCGGTAGTAGCCGCCGACGTGATAGCTGATGGTGTCGGTGGCCTTGCCGCCGTACGAGAAGTCGGTGCGGTAGCTGGTGTAGTCGACGCCGACGCTCTGCGCGATCGAACCGCCTTCGTTCTCGCCGGTGTTGCTGATGAAGTTGATGATGCCGCCCGGCGAGTTGCTGGCGAAGGTCGAGGCCGAGCCGCCGCGAATCGATTCGACGCGCGAGACCGAGCCATCGAGCCGGATGAAGTTGTCGGCATTGGCAAAGTTCAGGTCGCCGAATTCGAGCACCGGCAAGCCATCTTCCCAGAGCTGCAGATATTTCGAGCCGCCGGTGGCCAGCGGAATGCCGCGGATCGTGATGTTGGCGTTGCCCTCGCCGCCCGACGATTCGGCACGAATGCCGGGCAGGCTGCGGAACAACTCCGCAGTCGAGCGCGGCGCAACGCGGGCCGCGGCTTCCAGATCGAGCGAACTGGTGGAAACGCTGGAATCCAGACGATTGACCGGACGGGCAACACCGGTCACGACGACTTCCTGGAGCTTCGCCGGATCGGCCGGCGTACTGCCGTCAGCGGCCTTGTCGGTCGGAGCCACGGCGGCCGCGGCGGGGTCGTCGGCAGCCAACCCCGGCGCTGCGTTGATCAGGAACAGCGACGCTGCAGCGACCGCGATCAGGCGCGGCTTCGAAACGGACGGCTTGTGCATGGCTCTCCTCCACGTACGACGGTTTGGTGTTGTCTTCTGATGCCGCTTTTTTGGTCTGCGTCCACTCGCCACAGCACGGCTGTCGGCGGCTTTCGTCAGTGCTGTCACCGCTGCGCGCCACTGCACGCGGAACGATGACAATTGGATTGCACCGGAGTATGCAAGCCGATGAAATCGATTGCAACTCGTGTTTCCACGCCGGCAGAAAGTGAAAAGCGCACGAGGATTGCAGACGCGATCGATTCGCGCGTCGCGAATTCAGCCGCCGATCGCGCCCGGCGAACCGCCGACAAAGGCCTGCAACAACACGAGCCAGAGCCCGAGCACGGCGAAGAAATTGACGGTGAACACCAGCCCGCGCAGCCGCAAGCTCGGCAACGCGATCTGCACCCCACTGTGCAGCACGCGGCCGGCGATGAAGACCCAGGCCAGCCCGACGGCGGCACGACCGTCGACGGCATTGCCCATCACCATCAGCAGCAGACATGCGACATGGAAGAACAGCGGCCACTCGAACTGGTTCGACAGGTTGGCGCTGATCCGTGGCTCGACCGCAGCCCACGGGTTGCTTCCGTCCCGCGCACGGCCCAGACCCCAGACATCTGGCGCGCGCGCCGCCGTCAGCAGCGCGTACAGCGTGGCGGACAGCGCGACGTGCGCTGCCATTGGCAGGATCAAGTCTTGAATCAGGCCCTGTGCGGCAGCGTCCGACATCCGCGATCTCGATGGCTGCAGGCAGCGCGGCGAGGCAGGTAACGGTAGCTTGCAGGCCAGGGCTTCACGCCGCCGACACGCGGCTGGTTTCGCGAATCACCAGTTCCGTCGCGACCACGCGTGACGCCGGTTCCTGATGACTGATGCGCTCGATCAGCGCCGCCACCAGTTCCCGGCCACCGGCTTCGATGTCCTGCCGAACCGTGGTCAGCGGCAGATGGAAGTAGCTGGCCATCGCGACATCGTCATAGCCGACAACGGAGACATCACGCGGGACCTTCAGGCCCTGCTGTTCGAGCGCGCCGATGGCGGTCAGCGCCAGCAGGTCGCTGCAGGCGAATACGGCGTCGAACGGTGCCTGCCGGCGCTTCAACTCGGCCATCGCCTGACGGGCGCCATCGGCGAGGAACGAGGCCGCAATCGACAAGCGCTCGTCGGCGACGATGCCATGCCGTGCCAGCGCCCGGCGATAGCCTTCCATGCGCTGCGCGACTTCCGGGAACACGGTGTCCCCGATGAATGCGATGCGACGGCGACCGCAGGCGATCAGATGCTCGGTTGCCAGCTCGCCGCCGGCGACGTTGTCGCAGCCGACCGTGCAGTAGCCGCCGTCGGTCATCTGCGCGCCCCACACCACCAGCGGCACGCCGCGCTCGGCCATCGCCTTCAGCTGCTCGTGATGGCGCCACTGGCCGATCAGGATGATGCCCATCGCGCGGCCAGCGTTGTAGAGCTGCGCTGCAGCGTCCAGCTCGCTGGCATCGACCCGCGACACCAGCATGTCGTAGCCGCGCTCGGTCAGGGCATCGGCGATGGCACCGAACATGCTGAGAAAGAACGGATCCGACACGCTCTGGCGCGAGTCGCGTTCGTACGGCAGCACCAGCGCCACGGTCTTGTTCTGACCGAGCCGCAAATGCTTGGCACCGGCGTTGATCGTGTAGTTCATCGACCGCGCGAGCTCGGCAATCCGGGCGCGGGTCTCGGGTGTCACCAGCGGACTGTCGTTCAGCGCCCGCGACACGGTGGCCGTCGACACGCCCGCCATCTTGGCAATGTCGACCATCTGCAGCCTGGGCTTGGCACCGGGCGGCGTCGGGGTCTTCCGTGATTGCTTGTTGGTCATCCTGCAAGTCTGTCGGATGTGGAGCCGGTGCGGCAATGGCGGCGGCCGGAGACGACACTGCCGTCTTTCAGGCAAGCAAGGCAGGTGCCAGCCGCCGGCCCGCTCGCGCAGGCGCCCGTCGTTCGAGGCCCGCACGCGCAGCCGAGTCGATCCGCTGTCGCCACTGCCAGTCGATCGAGACGAGGTCCGGACCCGGTCTCGGCGCCTGCAGCAGGCTGAAACGCGATGCCTGACCCGCAGCCCGCATCCGGCCCTCCACCGTCGCTTCACGCGCGCTGGCGGCCGACCGGTTGTCCGAACGCTTGCGCGCGGGCCGGATTCCGCCCAAATATTGACACTGTAAAATTTACGGTGTTAATTTCCCTTCATGCCCCGCGCCCAGCACAGCCCCGCCGCCGTCGATGCCACCCGCCAGCGTCTGGCCGCGCTCGCGCTCGACATCTATCGCGTCGAAGGGCTGGACGCGATCTCGTTCCGTCGACTCGCCGAAGCCGCGGGCATCAGCCACACGCTGCCGTATCGCTATTTCGACAGCAAGGAAGCCTTGCTCGTCGCGGTGCGCGTGCAGTGCATGGAACACTTCGAACAGTTCGTCCGCACGCGGGAGCAGGCGCAGGCGGCACCGATGCCGCGGATCGAGTCGCTGGCGGCGGCTTATGTCGAGTACGTGCGGGCGCATCCGGCCGACTATCAGCTGATGTTCTCGACGCATCAGCCAGCGATCGACCAGTACCCGGATTTGCTTGCCGCGCGCCGCAGCCTGTTCGAGCACGCGGTGTCGGTGGTGCAGCACGCGATCGATGCCGATGTGCTGCACGGCGATGCGCGGGTGCTCACTCACCTGTTCTGGATTTCGCTGCACGGCCTGATGACGCTGCACGCCGCCGGTCAGTTGGTGCACGGCCTGACGCTCGAGGCGCTGATCGCGCCGCTGGTGACCCGCATGGTCCAGACCACCGCGAGCGCGCCGATGCCCGACGCAGCCGCTTCGAAACCGGCTCCAGTATCTGCCGATGTCATCGCGCTTGCCCCGCGCCGGCGCAAGCCAACCGCCTGATCAACTCTCGCCGATCGTCCTCGCCATGAGCACTGCCCCTGTCCTGACCACGCACCTTGATCCGCAACAGAAAGCGGCGTTCCGCATGCTGACCTCGGCACCGACACTGGCGTGGCCGACGGTCTGGCTATGGGCGCTGGTGATGACGGTCTACCTCGGCTCCGATGTGCTGTCGGTGCTGGGCGCGATTCCGCTGTGGCTCGGCATGCTTGTCAATAGCGCCATCGGCTATCTCGCGTTCAGCGTCGTTCACGACTCGATCCACCGGGCGATCTCGACCAACGCCCGCGTCAACGACTGGATCGGTCAGAGTGCCGTGTTCCTCGGCGCGCCCTACGTCAACCTGAAGCTGTTCCGATGGGCCCATATCCTTCACCACCGCTTTACCGGCGGCCCGCGCGACCCGGACATCGTGCTGCACGGCGCAACCTGGACCTTGCCGTTCCGCTGGCTGCTGATCGACGTGATCTACCTGATCCACTCGCTCCGGCACGGCGACAAGGTATCGAGACCGTACCTTGTGAGCTCACTGTGGATGACGCTCGGCACCGTCATCGTGTTCGGCACCTTCACCGCGATGGGCTACGGCTGGCATGTGCTGATGCTGTGGTTCGTGCCGTCGCGGATGATCTTTCTCGCACTCGGCTTCAGCTTCTTCTGGCTGCCGCATGTCCCGCACGATACCCGGCAGGATGAGAACTTCACGAAAGCTACCGCCATCCGCGTGGGTCACGAGTGGCTGCTGACGCCGGTGCTGCAGTATCAGAACTACCATCTGATCCACCACCTGTACCCGACCACGCCGTTCTACAACAACCTGCGCGTGTGGCAATTGCTGGAGCCGGCGCTGCGCCAGCAGGACCTTGCAATCCAGCACGGCTTTGCGATCCAGCCGACGATCTATCCGGCACCGGCCGTGACGCTGTCGACGGCCACCGCCGCGGCCGCCTGACCTACTGCCACGAGACGCCGCCATGTCCGCTGCCACTCGCCGCTATCGCTGCCGTTACTGCAGTCACGTGTATGACGAGGCGCTGGGCGATCCTGACAGCAGCATCGCACCCGGCACCCGTTTCGAAGACATCCCGGACGACTGGATGTGCCCGGAATGCGGTGCCGGCAAGAGCGACTACGATCTGATCGACGCCTGATCAAGCCAGGTCAAGCAGGCCACCGGGGCTGATCGACGTTCGCCTGACAGTGAGACTCAGACCGAACCGGCAGCGATGGGTCAGGACCGCATGCCAACGACGGCCGTACTGACCGTCGCCGGCAGGTTCGGTTTCAGGCCTTGATCGACGGGTCGACGTCGCTGACGCTGGTACCGCGCTGGATCGCCAAGCGGTCGACGATCTGCGAGAACGCCTGCAGCGAGGCGAAGTGGTGGTAGACCATCTCGAGCATCTCGTTGTCGAGCAGTTCCAGCTTTGCCTCGTTCGACAGCTTGTACAAAGCCCCACGCTCGATCACGCGCAGGCCGGACATCGCGAACTGCTCGCCGTTGCGCAGCCGCGCTTCGGCATTGACCGACACCAGCAAACCCAGTTCGGCAATCCGCGTGGCAAAGCGCCGCGCCTGTTCCATCTGCGCGTCGTAGTGCTGCAGGAATTCCAGCATCTGGTTCAGGTACGCCGTCTTTTCACCGGCCGTGTCGAACAGCGGCGCGCCGTCGACATTGCTGAATTCCGGGCAAGCCCGATCGATCGCCACGGTGAACGTGCCCAGCGACTGCTCAGGCCCGCGCGCAAGCGCGAACGGATAGCAGCGCAGGTAGGCCGGCACGTAGCGGCCCTGCCATCGACCATCGGCGCCGACGAACAGGTTTTCGGCATTGGTCAGGCCGACCAGTGCCACCAGATGCAGGTTGGGACCGTCGCCGGCGAACACCACCGGGTATTCCTGCGCGATGCGCGGCAGTTCGCCGTACACGATCGGAATGGCATTGGTGCCGGTCGCGAACTGGTAGCTCTCGCGCGGCTTGCGCCGCAACATCCGGTGCACGCTCGAATCGAGCGCTTCGATGCTGCGGAAGAACAGCGGCAAGCCTTGCGCGGCCGCAGCGGCAGCGGCGTCGCGCGGAGGCGGCGTGGCAGCGGCGGCAGCAGCCGGCGAGCTTGCGTCATTCATCATCGGACTCCTTCGATTCGATCTGGTCCTCGGGCAGACGCATGCCTGACGGGACGATGCCATAGGTGCGGAAACGGGCACTGATCAACGCCGGATCGATGTAAGAATCGCTGACGTTGTTCGACTGCTGCGCCGAGCCGGTGCTGCCGGCGATTTCCGAATTGAAGCCGCCGACACCATCGAGCAGCAGGAAGGTGCCATTGGCCGTGCGGGCGGTAACGTAAGCAGGCCGTATCCGGACGTCAATGATGGTCTGGTTGCCGGTACCGGTGACGCGCAGCGACTGACCCTCGCCATTGCCGCGACGGCCGATGCCGCCGTCCGGCACGAAGTAGCGGCCGGTGGTGTTGCGAATCTCGGAATCGCGAAGCTGCAGCAGGTCGCCGCCGATCACGCCGAGGTAGGTGGTGAAGCCGGTGGCATCGAGGTTGAAGATGCCGAGCGTGCCCTCGGTGGTCAGGCTGAACGCGCCGCGCGACTGGAACTGCGACACGGTGCCGACCCGGTTAGCGATGAAGCTGTTCTCGCTGCCGAATGAGGCACTGCCCAGCGAGCGGCCCGTCAGCACGTCGGCCAGGATGCGGCCGCCTACGCCTTCGACGATCGTGCCGGCCGAGTTCAGCGTCACCGTGCCGTCAACCGTCACCGCATGCTGCGAGCGCAAGGTGCCGTCGATCGCGATGCCGCCCTGCGTCGTGGTCAGCGCGACATTGCCGGTGCCGCCGTCGACTATGGCATTGCTGGCGACCGTCAGCGCCTGGGCATTGCTCAGTGCAAAGCCATTGGTCGTGAATCCGCCGAGCCGATCGATGCGATTTGCCGCCAGCAGGGTGGTCGCGCCCTCCGAACTGCCGCTGAGCGTATCGGCGGTGATGACGCCGGCATTCGACTGCCGAATCGCACCACCGCGCGCATTCAGCACCACTTCGTCAGCGCTGACCGCAGCGTTCAAGGCAAGGTCTCGGCCTGCGGTCAGTCGGGCATCGCCGCCCGTGCTGACCGCGCCATCCACGGTCAGATCGCCGGATGTGGACTCCACCCGGATATCTCCGCTGCCGGTGCTGCCGCGAATCGACGCACCATTCGCTTCGACGATGTTGATCGCGCCGCTGCCATTGCCGGTGAACGCGATGGTCGCGGCATCGGTCAGCACGGGTGCTGCCACGCTGCCGATGCCGCCGTTGCTGCCGCCAGCGGTGAGACTCAAGGCATTGGCGCGAACAGTGCCGCCCGTGCGCTGCACGCTGCCGGCGCTCGCGGTCAGGCTGGCATCGCCGCTGGTGGCAATGTCACCCGCCACGGTCAGGTCGCCGGCCTGCGTTGCCAGCGCAATGTTGCCGCTGCCGGTGGCCCCGGAGAAGCCGGCGCCATTGGCATCGACGATGTCGATCGTGCCGCTACCAGTGCCGAGGAAAGCGACGGTGTTGGCATCGGTCAGGATCGCAGCGCCCGGGGCACCGATGGCACCGTTGATACCGCCGGCGGTCAAGGTGACGGTACCGCCGCTGACCGTACCAGCCGTGCGCAGGATGCTGCCGCTGCTCGCGGTCAGCGCCGTGTTGCCGGTGCTGCCGACATGGCCACCGACGACCAGATTGCCCGCCGCGGCACTGATCCGGATGTCACCGCTGCCGGTGCTGCCGGAAATCATCGCGCCGTTGATCTCGCTGATGTCGACGCTGCCATTGCCAGCGCCGGTGAAGACGATGGCATCGGCATCGGTGACGATCGGCGCACCGTTGCCGCCGATCGAGCCACCAGCCGCGCCGCTTCCGCCCGCGGTCAAGGTCACGGTGGCGCCGCGCACGGTCCCGGCCGTGCGCAGGATGCTGCCGGCGCTCGCGGTCAGGCGAGTGTTTCCGCTGGCGCTGATGTTGCCGCCGACCGTGAGATTGCCGAGCGTCTCCGTGACCACGATCGAGCCGCCGCGACTGCTGCCATCCACGACCACGCCTTGGGCCTGCGCGTTGCCGATTGCGACATCGCCGCTGGCGGTATCGAAGCTCAATGCCGCCACCGCCGTTTCCAGCGCGTCACCGCCGGTGCCGATGCCGGTGACGGCGGTCGCAACGAGGCGATCGGCCGTGACATTGACCGCGGCGCCGTTGCCATCGACGATCGTGCCCGCCGAGGTCAGCAGTGCGTCATTGCCGATGGCCAGCAATTCACCAATCACCAGATCGCCGCTGCCGGTGGTGGCGAGTTGCAGATCGTCGTCGGCATCGGCACCGCCAACGTCAGCAGACGTGACGGCCAGCGTGCCGCGATCGTTGCTGATCGCGATGGCGCCGTTGCCGGTGCTGGCGCTGGCTACGTTCAGCGCCTGACCGCCGGTCTGGTCGAATCGGATCGTACCGTTGCCGGTGCGAAGCTCGGCGACGGTGACCGTCGACGTCGCAAGACTATCGAGATCGATGTTGCCGTTGGTGCTGCGCGCGGTCAGGTTCCCAGCGCTGACGCCCAGCGCACCGTTGGCACCATTGCCGATGCCGCTGCCGGCCGTCAGCAACACGTTGGCGGCCGAGATGTCGGCAGCCGCATCGGCATCGATCGTGATGATCGAGCCAGCAGCCGTCACGCGCACATCATTGCCAAGGGCCTGAACGTCACCGACCGCGATATCGCCGCTGCCGGTCGTCAGCAAGGTCAGGTTGTCGCTGGCATCGCTGCCACCGGCCGTCGCGCGGTTCACGGTCAGTTGCCCGTCGGCATTGCTGATGCTGATCGCCCCGTCGGCCGTGCTCGCGTCTTGCACCAAGAGGGCCTGGCCACCGGTCTGATCGAGCGTGATGCTGCCGATGCCGGTCGCCAGACGGCTGACGACCAAGGTGCCGGATTCCGACAAGCCCTGACTGTTGAGATCGATATTGCCGTTGACACTGGTCGCCGACAGCGTTGCACCGTAGACGTTCAACGCCCCGTTGGCGTCGTTGCCAATCCCGCGGCCGGCCTCGAGAACGACATCGAGACCAATGACCCCTGCGTCAAGACTGTTGCTGAGTGCCGTGATGGCACCACCGGCCTGCAGCAAGGCCCGCGCGCCGCCAACGACCGTGCCGACGATCAGGTCGCCGGCGCTGCTCAGTTGCACCGTCGGCAGGGTACTTCCCGCAAACGCACCGATCGTCGCATTCTCGACCGTCAGCCTCGCACCATCGTTCTGAATCGTGGTCGAGCCGCTCTGCTGGTTCTCCGCGCGGATCACCGTCAGATCCTGGTTGCCGGTCTGGCTGAAACGGATATCGCCATTGCGCGCGGTGAGATTCGCGACCGTGACGGCGGCGGTTGCGAGGCTATCGAGGTAGACGCCGCCGGAGAACGCTGACGCCGACAATTGGCCGCCGCCGGTCAAGGTCAAGTCGATCGCACCCTGGCTGCCAGTGCCGATGCCGGTCGCGCTGGCCAGCGTGATGTTCGCGGCGCGGATGTCGGCGCTAGCGTCGTTGTCAGCAGCCACGATCGCGCCGGCCTGCAAGCGCACCGAATTGCCGGCGATGCTGCCAACTGCAAGCTCGCTGCTTTCGTTGAGGACGACGATCTGGACATTTCCGCGCTGCGCCGTGACATCGGTGGCGGTGACGTCTCCCGCTTCGCGGGTGAGGATGTAGATATTGCCGTCGGTCGTCGTGACCGAATCGAGGGTGATTCCGTCACGTTCGTTGATCTCAAGGTCGCCGACACCGGTGACAAGACCGGAATAATGATCAACGGCGGTATTCAGAACCGTGCGGCTGCCGGCTACGGTGGTCAGCGACTGGCCCTCGACCCGCGAATCGGCCGTGCCAAAGATCGCGCCGCCGGCGGTCAGCGCCACATCGACTCCGCGGATGGTGCCGGTGCCGAGCACCAGATCGCTGTTGCCCGCGTTGATCACCGTGCGGTTGCCGCCGTCGACGTCGTTGACCGTCAGCGGGTTGTTCGAGGCCGAAGTCAGGCTCAAACCCTGCGCCGTGAAGGTGTCGACCAGACTGAGGTCATTGGCGCCATCGAGCGTGGCACTGCCACTGACCCGCCCGCTCAAGGTTTCGGCGGTGATCACACCGGCGGTCTGCAAGACATTGCCGGTGACATCCAGCGCCGTTCGGACCCCGCGCAGATCGCCGGAAAGCGTCAGATCCCCGGTATTGCGGATCGTGGTGCGAATGCCGCCATCGACCAGTCCGCTGACCGTCAGCGCGCGCGTGTTGACGAGATCCAGCCCGTTCGCCGTGAAACCCGCGAGTTCGGCAATGGCATTGCTGCCGGTCAGCGCAGCCACACCACCGGCACTGCCGGTCAGCAGCCGCGTATTCAGCACGGCGTTGCCGGCCTGGGTGATCGCGGTGCCCGCTGCGAGACGAGCCGTGTCGGCCGTGATGCGCGACTGAAGCTGCAGCTCGGCAGCCGACATCAGATCAAGTGCATGCAGCGCCAGATCGCCTTGAATGTCGATGCCGCCAGCCCTAGTCCGCAGCAGCAGATCGCCCGCGCCGTTGCCAAGACTCACGCCGCTGCCGACGGTCAGCGCCTCGGCGTTGACGAGGCTCAGATTGCCCGCCGTGAAATCGCGCAGCGTGCCGATCCGATTGTCCGCCGTCAGCACGGCATTGCCGCCAACGCGACCGGTGAGATCGGCAGCCTGGAGCGTGCCGTCGACGGTCTGGCCAAGATTGCCGGCCGCGCGCAGGTCGAGCGCAGCCGTGGCCGTGACTGCACGCGTGAGCTGCAGATCGGCGGCAGAGTCCAGCGCGATCGCGCCGGCGTTCAGCGCCGAGTTGAGCACCAGATCGCCGGCCGTCGTCGCCAGCCGCAGGCTCTGCGAGGCGAGAAGCCCGTTGTTCAGCGTGCCGTTGACGACGAGGCCCTGCCCATTGCTCAGGTTCAGGTTCGGTGCCTGGAAATCGCCCAGCACATCGATGCGATTCGCCGCCGTCAACGTGGTGTCGCCGCCAGCCTGGCCGGTCAAAAGGGCCGTATCGATGATGCCCGACGCCGTCTGCGTGATCGTGTCGAAGGCGCTGAGCGCCACCGAGTTCGCGGTGACGGCATTGGCCAGCAACAGATTCGTGCCTGAAGCCAGCGACAGCGCATCCGCCGTCAATGCAGTATTGATCGTCAGCGTGCCGGCCGAGGTGCTCAGGCTCAAGTCGCCGGGCACTCCGCCAATGCCCACTGTCAGCGGCCCGTTGACCGACAGCGACTGCGCGTTGTTCAGCACCAGATTCGCGGCCGTGATCGTGCCAAGCGCGTCGATCCGATTGGCACCGACCAGGCGGGTATCGCCGCTGGAGCGCACGTTCAGCAGCCCGGTGTCGAGCACGCCGCCTGCGGTCTGGGCGATGTTGCCGCCAGCATCGAGACTGACGGTGTTGCCGGCCACAGTCGAGGTCAGCGTCAGATTCGTGGCCGAGGCCAGCACGACGTCATCGGCAACGAGATTGGTATTGACGGTCAAGCCGCCCGCTGTGGTCTGCAGGCTCAGATCGCCCAAGCCATTGCCGATATTCAGCGGCCCATTGACCGTCAGCGCCTGCGCATTGTTCACGCCCAAGTTGGCGGCGGTGTAGCCAGCGACGACATCGATCAGGTTGCCTGCGGCCAGCGTGGTGCTGCCGACCGAGCTGCCCGTCAGCACCCCGACATCGAGGATGCCCGCCAAGGTCTGGCTGATCGCGCCACCGGAGCGCAGGTCCAGTGTGTTGCCGGTCACGGCATTGCTCAGCAGCAGATCGCTCGCTGAGTTCAGCACGATGTCGTCGGCCGTGATGTCGGTATTGATCGACAGCGAACCTGCGGTAGTGCGAAGGCTCAGATCGCCCGCGCCGGAGCCGATGAAGAGCTGGCCGTTCACCGCCAGAGACTGCGCGTTGGTCAGGCTCAGGCTGCCAACGGATACCGGCCCGAGCGCATCGATCCGGTTGGCACCGTCCAACACCGCGCTGCCGCCGGAACCGATCCTGAGCAAAGGCGTCGTGATGATTCCCGCGTTTTGCGTGATGGTTCGAGCACCGAAGGTGATGCCATCCGACCCCGACAGCGACGCGCCGATCGCGAGGTCGCCGAATGCCTGCGCGAAGATAGAACCAGCATTGATGTCGGACAGGATCGTCAGATCGTTGCCGTCACCGAGCACCTGCAACATGACGTCGCCAAACGGCGCGACAGTGATCGGGCCCTGCACCAGCAGGTCCGTCACGTTGGTCACGCTGAGGTTGGCCGCCGTGACATCGTGCAGCCGGTTGATGCGGTTCTGGCCCGTCAGACTGAAGTTGGATAGTGCGATACCGCTGACGCCGTCAGCAGTGATTACACCGTTCGCCGCCTGCTCGACGGACGTAATCGCTGACAGCGAAACTTCGTTGCCATCCGCGACGATGGTGCCGACGCTGAGGCTCCCGCCTCGCGCATCAAGCCTCACATCGCCGTCGCCGCCGGCTGTAATCAACGCCGTGTTCAGTGCGCCGCCCGCCGTCACCGCGATGTCGCCATCGTTGGTGCTGACGGTGCCGAGCGTGATCGAATCCAGTTCGTTGAGGCTGATCGAGCCGCTACCGGTGCTGCTGACATCGGCCGTCGTGACTGCAGTATTGAGCGCGATGCTGCCTGCCGCCGTCGCCGTCAACGCTGTTGCGCTCACGGTTCCGGCGGACTGCGTGATGTTGGCTGCCGAGCTCAGGCGCGTATCGGCCCCGGTGATGCTGGCACCGATCGCGATGCCGCCCGCCGTCGTGGTCAGCGCCACCCGGCTGCCACCGTTGACGGCAGCTGTGACATTCAGCGCCTGGGCGTTGTTGAGCGTGAAGCCCGCCGCGGTGAAGCCGGCCAGATTGGTGATGTTGTTGTTGCCAGCAAGACTGGCAGCGCCAACCGACTGACCACCCAGGTTCGCGGCGACAAGTCGGCCGCCAACACCTTCGCTGATCGCGCCCGCGGAATTCAGCACGAGATTGGTCGCGGTCACCGTATTGTTGATCGCCAGATCGCCGACGGTCGTGGTCAGGTTGCCGGATGCACCGGCGTTGACCACACCATCGACGGTCAGGGCCTGGGCATTGCTCAGGCTGAAGCCGTTGGCCGTGACATCGCCCAGCTGTCCGATGAGATTGGCGTTGGTCAGTGTGGTGGCCAGACCGGACGCGGTGCTCAAGGTGCCGGTTGCGATTCGGGTGCTGGCTGCTTGCGTCAGCATGCCGCCAGCATTCAGTGCCACCACACCTGCGGCATCGAGATTGCCGACCGTCAGATTGTTGGCATCGCGCAGGGCAACGCCCGATCCGCTGGCGGTAACCACGCCGCCGAAATCATTGCCGGCCGTCGACAGATCAATCGCATTGCCGCCGGCATTAAGCGCGGCATTCCCGGCGACGGTGATCGCACCACCTTGCGTGATCGCGCCACCGGCTGCGCTGTCGACGCTGGCGACGCTCAAGGTCTCGAAGCGCGTCCCGGTTCCGCTGAACGTGGTCAGCGCAGCAGCGCTACCGCCGACGGATAAGGCACCCGTCAACGCACGAACATCCGCCGCTCCGCTGGCTGCAATTCGCACATCAAGGTTGTTGGCGTCACGCAGGCTGATTGCGCTGCCGGTCGCAACGACCTGACTCTGGAAATCATTGCCGGCGTTCGCGAGCGTGATCGTGCCGCTACCTGCGTTGATCGCGCTGGCACCGGTGACATTCAGCCCGCCGGTCTGCGTGATTGCGCCGCCGTTGCTGACTGCGGACAGCAGCCCGGCGACCGAGCCGCTACCGAGATTCAAGGCACCATTGCTGGTGACATTGAGGTTGCCGGTCGTCAGCGTGCCGAGCGTCAGGCTGTTGCCATCGACGATCGCGGCATTGGCACCTGCGATATTGACCACCCCCTGAAAGTCGTTGTCGGCGCGATCCAGCGTGATCGCACCGGCACCGGCGTCGAGCGTCGTGCTACCACCGACAACGAGTGCCGCGGTCTGCGTGATCGTGCCGTTCTGCGTGCTGGCCAGCAGGTTGCCGCCTTGCGCGATCGTATCCAGACGCAGGTTGCCGACGCTGCTGGCTGCGATGTTGCCGGTCGCGGTGACGCTGCCGGTGGACAGGTTGCTGCCTGCGGTCAAGCTGACATTACTGCCGCTGATCACGCCACCGATGAGGTCGCTGGCTACGCCGTTCGCCGTGAGATCGACATTGCCGCCGGTCGCTGAAACATCACTGGCCGTCAGCGTGCCGCCGGCCGTGATGGCAATGCCTCCCGCTGCGGTATCAACATCGATCAGCGTGATGGCGTCGCGCTCGCGAATCAGCAGCGCACCCATGCCGTTGACGCTGGCATCGAGCTCGGCAATCGCGGTGTCGAGGTCGATGCCGGTCGCGGCATCGGCCGTCAGCCGCGTGGCACTGATGTTGGTCGCGGCGCCGTTGCCATCAGTGATCGCCCGACCCGCCGACAGCAGCACGTTGTTGCCGCTGATGCTGCCGACTTCGAGATCGCTGGCCGCGCCCGCGGCGGTCAACGAAACATTGCCGCCCAGTGCCGCAACGTCCGCTGCGGCGATACTGCCACCGGCAGTGATTGTGATGCTGCCGGTGGCGGTATCGACATCCACCAAGCGGATGGCATCGAGCTCGTTGATGACGATGTTTCCGGTGCCGGTGACGCTGGCATCGAGCGAGCCGACCGCCGTGTTCAACGTAAACCCGCTGGCCGCCGTCGCGATCAGGTTGGCAACCGTCACGTCCGGCCCGCCGGCGTTGGCCGTGGTGATGGCAGCGCCGGTGGTCAAAGCGAGAGTCGCGACATTGCCGAGACTGATGGCGTTTCGCAATCTCAGGTCGCCGCTGTTGCCGTCGCCGATGGCCAAGGTCGCGGCGCTGATCGTGTCGAGTTCGGCATCGCTCAGGCTCAGTTCGTTCGCCTGCTCGGCCCCGAGCGAGATCGCGCGGCCGGCCGTCACTTGCCGAACCGACACGGTGCCCGTACCGGCGGTGATCGTGGCACCGGTCAGATCAAGGTTGTCAGCGACCAGGTTGATCGCCGAGCCCGGTGCGCCGAGATAGGTCGTGCTGATTTGCCCGCCGATGACGAGACCCGTGCTGCCCGACGTGGCGCTGAGGCTGATCGGGCCGCCGCTCGCTTGCAGGCTGTTGCCAGCAGCAAGCCTCAGGCCGCCGTCACCGGTGGCCATCAGGTCGATCGCACCGCCGCTGTTCAGCGAGTTGCCGATGGTGAGCCCTGCGGCGCTGCGGTCGATCACGCGGACGGCGTTGGCCGCGTTGCTGAACGCCAGTGTCGTGACTTCAGTATCGATTGCATCGGCGCTGCCGATGCCGGTAGCGGCATCCAGCAGCAGATTGCCGCCGTTGCTGACGATGCTGGTGACGTTGCCACCATCGGCATCGACGATCGCGCCAGCCGCTGACAGTGTAACAGCACCGCCCTGCGTCAAAACCGAACCATCGCGAAGCGCGATGTCGCCACCGCCGCTGGTGCTCAGTTGGACACTGCCAGTGCCGGCAACCTGCAGCGTCTGCACGGCGAGTGTACCGATGTTGCTGATGGCGATATCGCCAGCGACACCGGTGCTGCGCACGTTCAGCACGTCGACATCGCTGCCCAGCGCAATGCCGGCAGCAGCCGAGGCATTGAGCTGGCTCGCGGTGACATTGTTGCTGCCGCCGTTGCCGTCGCTGATCGCGCGACCGGCCGTCAGGTTCACCGTGGTGCCGCCGAGCACGCCGGCAACAATGTCGCTGCTGCTGCCTGACGCATTCAGGGTCAGGCTGCCACCGCGCGCGACCGCGCTGGTGGCGGTGACCGTGCCACCGGCATTGACCGTGACATTGCCGGCATTGGTCGAGACATCGGTCAGGCTGATCGCATCAAACTCGTCGATGACGAGGTTGCCAGTACCGCTGATACTGGCATCGAGGCTCGCGACGCGGGTATCGAGGTCGATGCCGGTAGCGGCATCGGCCACCAGATTCGCGGCGGTGACATTGGTCGCCGCAGCATTGATGTCGCGAATCTGGCCGGCCAAGGCATTCAGGCGCACATCGTCATCGAGCGCGAGCAGCGTATCGACATCGATATTGCCGCCGGTACTGGTCAGCTGGATATCGCCGCTGCCGCCGGCTTCAACGCGCGTTGCGGTGATCGTGCCACCGGCACTGATCATGGCATTGCCAGCGGTGGCCGTGACGTTGGCTAGGCTAATCGCATTGCGATCAGCCACCGTGATGGCGCTGCCGCTGGCCGTGACGGCGCCGACGAAATCATTGCCCGAGTTGCCGAGCGTGATCGCGCCGCCGGCCGCATCGATCTGGCTGGTGCCGGCGACGACCAGCGTGCCCGCCTGCGTGATCGCGCCGCCGTTGCTGTTGGCAACGAGATTGCCGCTCAGGCTCCCGCCGTCGATGACCAGATTGCCAACGCTGCTCGCGTTCAGATTGCCGGTGTTGCCGATCGTGCCGGTCGACAGGTCGCGGCCGGCGCTCAAGGTGATGTTGTTGGCGCGCAGCAGCCCGCCGACGATATCGCTTGTCGCCCCGGTCGCGGTCAGGCTCAGGTTGCCGCCGATTGCGGCAGCGTCGCTGGCGGTGATCGTGCCGGCAGCGGTGATCTGGATGTTGCCGTTCGCCGTATCGACATCGGTCAGCGTGACCGCATCGGATTCGCGGATTACCAGATTGCCAGCGCCGCTGACGCTGGCGTTGAGGCTGGCAATGCCGGTGTCGAGATCGATGCCGGTCCCTGCATCGGCGGTCAACAGGCTGGTGCTGATATTGACAGCCGCGCCATTGCCATCCGTGATCGCGCGGCCGGCAGCCAGCACGACGTTGCTGCCGCTGATCGTGCCGGCAATCAGATCGCTGGTGGCGCCGTTCGCGACAAGACGTGCGGTGCCGCCGGTGGCTGCGACATCAAGCGCAGTGATCGTGCCGTTCGCCGTCACGCGCAAGTCGCCGTTCGCGGTGTCGACGTCAGCGAGCTGGATCGCGCCGACCTGATCGATGGCGAGGGCACCTATGCCGCTGACGCTGGCGTCAAGGACGGCCACGGCGGTATCCAGATCGATGCCGCTGACCGCATTCGCTGTCAGCACGCCGGTCGAGACGTTGACGGTGCCGCCGTTGGCATCGGTGATCGCGCGGCCCGCGTTCAGCATGACCGCCGTGCCGCTGATGACGCCAGCCGCGAGATCGCTCGTGCCACCGGTGGTGATCAGACTCACTGTGCCGTTCGTGGCAATGACATCGGTCGCGGTCAGCGTACCGCCCGCTGTGATCGCGACATTGCCGTTCACGGTATCGACGTCGCTCAAGCTGATTGCATCGAGCTCGTCGATGCTGATGGAGCCGATGCCGGTGACGCTGGCGTCGAGCGCAGCGATGTCGGTGTCGAGATCGAGACCGTTCTGGGCCGTGGCCGTCAGCGTGCCGCCGGAGACGTTCACCGCGCCGGCGTTGCCATCGACGATGGCACCGGCGCTTGCGCTCAGCGCGATCGTTGTGCCGCTGACCAGACCATCGATGCGCAGATCGCCCGTGCTCGTGGAGATGCTGGTGCTCGTGGTGCCGGTTACCGGTCCGGACACCACCAGCGACGGCGCACCCGCAGCCGCCGGCGTGGCCGCGCTGACCAGGCTGAAGCCACTGCCTGCCGCGAATGCACCGAGCGTCGCCACGGCATTGGTCGCCTGATTCAGCGTGGTGTTGCCAACCGAGTTGCCGGTCAGCGTGCCAGCGCTGATCCGCGCCGCACCCGTCTGGCTGATTGCGGCCCCGGACTGGAGGTCGACATTGCCGCCGCCCACGTTGCCACTCAACACGAGGTTGCCGGCGGAAGCCAGTTGCAGGATGCCGCCAGTACCGCCACTTATCGAGATCGGTGCCGTGATCGTCAGCGGGTTGCCGGAGCCGCCGGAAGTCGACAGTCGCACCGTTTCGCCGTTGGTCGCCGTGATCGCCGACGACACCGTGAAGGCACGGCCACTGTTGATGTCGAGGCTGCCGCCGAAGGCAGCCGTGCTCAGCGTGGCGATCTGATTGGCCGTCGAATTGAGCGCCACGGCATTCGCTGCCTGCACGTTCAAGGTCACGGCATTGACGGTGCTCGCAGCGACCTGCGTGATCGCGCCGGCATCGGCCAGCAAGCTCACGGCATTCCCGGCAATCGATCCGCCGGTGCCCACCGACAAGTTACCGGCTTGTGCTCGCAGGCTTGTGTTCCCCGTGCCGCCGGTTACTGCCCCGCTGACATTCAGCGCCGACGCATTCAACAGCTGGAAGCCTGTTGCGGTGAAGGAACCGAGATTCGTGATCGCATTGGCCTGGCCCAGCGTTGTTCCGGCAGACGACGACCCGGTCAGCGTACCAGCCATGATCGCCGCGGCCGTCTGGGTGATGGCGCCGGCCGTCGAGGTCAGCGTCAGCGTTCCCGGCGTCGTGACGGTGTGAGCGATTCCGAGTGCGTCTCGCGCCGTCAGGCTGACATTGGCGCCCGACAAGCTGCCACCGGTGCTGAAACTGCCACCGTTTGCCGCCAGCACGAGGTCAGCGGTGCCCGTGCTGATCGCACCCGCTGGCAGCGTAAGGTTGCCGCCGGCAATCAGGCTGACGGCGCCGTTGGGGCCGTTGGCCAAGGTCGACACCGTCAGATCATTGGTATCGCGCAAGCTGATCGCGTTGCCGGTGACCGAGACCGCGCCGGTGAAGTTGTTGGCGGCGTTCGCCAGCGTCACGTCCCCGATGCCGGCATTCAGCGTGGTGGTAGTGCCCGCGACGATCACACCAGTCTGGGTGATGTTGCCGGTGCTGGTGACATTCAGCGCGCCGCTCACAGTGGAAGCACCGAGAACGATCGCGTTGGCATCGACCAAGGTCGTGGCAGCTCCGGTCGCCGACACCGCGCCGACGAAATCATTGCCGGCATTGTTCAGCGTGATCGCGGCACCGGTCGCTGTCAGCGCACTGGTCCCGGCCACGGTCAGAGCGCCTGATTGCGTGATGGTATTGCCGCCGCTGGTGGCCACCAAATTGCCGGCGATGCTGCCGGCGCCGAGATTCAGCGAGCCATTGCTTTGCACGCTGAGGTTGGCCGTCGCCAAGGTTCCCAGCGTCAGCGCGTTGGTGTCACGGATGCTGACATTGCCGCCGGCCAGCGATACGGCTCCAGCGAAATTGTTGCCGGCGGCAGCCAGCGTGATCGCGCTGGTGCCGGCATCAATTGCAGTGCTGCCGCCGACATTGAGGTTGCCGCTCTGGGTCACGGGCCCCGTCGTCGTCGAGTTGAGGTTGGCACTCAAGTTCAGCGCGCCATAGCTCAGGCTGCCGGCATTGTTCGTGACAAGACTGCCGGTGCTGTTGACGGTGCCCGTGGCGATATTGCGGCCAGCAGTCAGATTGACCGTTGTGCCGCTCAAAGTCGTGCCGATGATGTCGCTGGCCGTGCCGTTGGCGGTCAGCGACAGCGTGCCACCGGCCGCCGCGACGTTGGTGGCAGCGATGCTGCCACCGGCGGTCACACTGATGCCGCCGCTATTGGTCGTCACCGAACTCAGGGTGACGCCATCAAGCTCGGCAAGGTTGATGGCTCCGGGGCCGCTCGATGTAGCGCTGAGCGTGGTGGCTGCCGTTTCGATCGCTTCCGCCGTCGTACCGATGCCACTCGCTGCCGTCAGCGTCACGGTGCCACCGGCGATGTCGACGGCGGCATCCGGCGTCGCTTCAATGATCGCGCCTGCCGTTGCGGTCAGACTTACATTGCCCGTGCCGGCAGCGCCGGATCCAGCCCCGGCGCTGACCGAGCCCACGCTGAGATTTCCGGTGTTGGCGGTGATGCTGATCGCGCCGTTGAACGTCGTTGCCGTGTTCAGCAGCAAGGCATTCGCTTCGCTGATCGACAGGGCACCGATGCCGGTGACATTGGCATCCAGGCTCGTGACATCGGTTTCGATCGCGCCACCCGCGCCATTCCCGATGCCCAGCGCTGCTTCGAGCGTGAGGCGGCCGGCGCTGATATCCAGCGTCGGCAGCACTTCGCTGCTGTCGACGATCGCGCCGGTCCGCGCGCGCAGCAGCACATCGCCGCTGGTGCCGATCTCCTGCTGGGCCAGCTGAGCGAGCGTAATTGCATTGGCGATGACCGACAGATTGCGCGCGCCAAGGTTCTGGAAATCGTTCGAGTTGAACGTGAAATCGGCGCCGTCGATTGCAATGCCGATGTCCTGCGTGGCCTCCGTCAGTTCGTCCAGTTGCGGTGCGCCGGAGTTCACATCGTTCGTCGTCGCGAAGCGCACGAACACGCCGGCCGGCGCGCCGTTGAGGTTCACGTCCGGCAGGTCGTTGAAGTCGAGATAACCGAGCGGGATGCCGTTGGTAACCGTGCCGCCGCCGCTGCCGATCGTCGCGGTGGCACCGGTCGTGGTCAGGTTGACCGTATCGGCCGCGATCAGCGTTGCGTCGACCCCATCGTCCAGGATCGAACCGGCCGAGACCAGGGTCACAGTATCGCTGGAGGCCGAGATCGTGCCGGCAATCAGGCTGCCCGCGGCGGTGGTCAAGCTGATATCGCGGTTGTTGCCGTTGGCGACAACTTCGCTTGCCGTCAGCGTGCCGCCCGCCGTGACCGTGATGTCGCCATTCATCGTGCTGATGTTGCTCAGCGTGACGGCGTTCGCTTCCGCGATGTTGATCAGTCCGGTACCGGTCACTGCGGCGCTCAGGCCCGCCACATCGGTGTCGATGGCAGCGGCACCGTTGGCACCGATGCCGGTCGCGGCCGTCAGCGCGGCATTGCCGTTGACATTGGTGATGCTCACCGTATTGCCGCCGTCGTTGTCGCTGATCACGCCGGCCGTCGCAACCAAGGTGATCAGGCCGCCCTGACTCAGCACCGAGCCATCGTTCAGGCGGATGTCGCCGGTATTCGAAATCAGCGAGACGGTGCCGGTCACGTTCGCGCTGTTGCTCTGGCGCAGCATCGCGACCGTCAGGCCGTTGACTTCGGTGATGTCGATGTTGCCGGTCGCACCATCATTGATGACGTTCAACGTATTGACGTTGGTCATCAGACTGACGCCGCTGTCTGCCCTGGCTGTCAGGTCGTCGGCCGTCAGCGTCGTGCCCACGCTGCGCGTGATCGCACCGGTCTCGGCATTCAGCGTGGCATCGCCAGTGCCAAGGTTGATGTCACCATTCAGCGCAATGCTGCGGCCGGCTTGCAGATTCAGATTCAGCGAATCGCCACCCGGCGTGCCATCGACGATGGCGGCATTGATCAGGATGTCGTTGGCGGCATTCAGATTCAGCGTGCCATTGCCCGTGCCGTTGTAGTTCAGCTGTGTGGCCAGCGTGATGTCGCCGGCATCGGTGCCGGGCGAACCGGCAGCGCCGGTCGATACCGTCACGGTGTTCCCGCCATTCAAAGCGCTGATCAGCAATGCGACATTGATCGACGTGTTGTTGGCCGTGGCGTTGAACGGGTTGGCGTTGTCGTAGGTGTTGTTGCCGCCCGTCGCGACGATCGTCACGTTGTAGGGGTCGATCAGCCATTCGCCACCGATGCCGTTCACGGTCCGAGCGCTGACCTTCGGCATGCTGCTGATCGAGAAGCCGCCGGCGCTGGAAGTTTCGACGAAGCCGCCATTGCCGCCTTCGAGGCCGCCCTGCGCCGATAGCGTGCCGGCGATCACGGTGTTCTCTTTCGAGTACACGATGACCGAGCCGCCATTGCCATTGCCGGTGGCATCAGCCGTGACCACGGCATCCGGTGCCACCAGGGTCCGCTCCGCCTGAACCAGACCCTCGCCGCCGCTCAGCCCGCCACCGATCCGCACGCTGCCGCCGCCCTCTCGGCCGGAGGCGTCGATCACCGCCGCGCCGGTCACCAGGACATCGCGATCGCCGAGCAGCTGCACGCTGCCGCCGCGGCTGCCACTGGCATCGATCCGCCCGCTGTTCTCGACGTTGCCGCCGCTCGCGACCAGCCGCACCACGCCACCGTCATGGCTGATGCCGCCAGCGTCGATCAGCCCGCTGTTGTTGACCAGGTTGGTGAACAGATCGCGTGCCGCAGATGCCTGCAACACCACGGTTCCGCCTTGCGAGCGAAGTTCGCCGGTGTTGCTGACGGCCGGGCCAGCGGCATCCAGTCGTTCGCGCAACTCGCCGGTGACTTCGATATTGATCAGGCCGTTGCCGTCGAAATCGAGGAAGGCGCGGTCGGCGGCGTCGAGGTTGATTCGGCCGTAGTTCGCGACGATCAGCCCGTCGTTGACCACCTTGCTGCCGACCAGACTGACCGTGCCGCCGTTGGCCGCCGCGAGAATGCCGTGATTGACAATCGTGCCTAGCCCACCGCGGGCATCGAGTTGGTAGCGACCCGCCTGGAAATCATCGGAACTCAGATCGAGCGAACTGGCCAGCAGGCCGGCAACATTCACCTTCGCTGTCGCGCCAAACAGAATGCCGTGGGTGTTGATCAGGAACACCTGACCATTGGCGTTGATCTGGCCGAAGATCTGGCTGGCCTTCTGATCGAGGATGCGATTCAGCGCCACCGACGATGCCGACGGCTGCAGGAAGTTGACGGTTTCGTTCGCGTTCAGATTGAACGTCTGCCAGTTCAGCGACAGGCGCTGCGAGGTCTGATTGATCGTCGTCGTGCTGCCGCTGCTGCCAATCGTGCCGCTGCCGCTGACGACCACACCGCCCGTGGGCCCCGCCTCGGCGTCGGCTGCCAGCAACAGCGCACCGCTGCTGATGACTGCGCCGAGGAAATAGGCTGCGAACGGAAACTGCCGCCGCGCCGGCCAGATGATCGGCGCTGCCAGCGGCATCGCTTCCAATGCCGACGATGACGAGGACGCGGACGACGGGTGACGGACAGCGCGCACTGCGGTTTGCGGGTTCATGAGGTCACCTGTCAAAACGTGAAGCCGATCTGGCCGTAGATGTGGAAATCGTCGCCATCGGACGACTGGGCATTGCTCAACGGCACGGCGCCGGAGATGTGCAACTGCATCTGGTACAGGCGCGGCAGCCGGAACAGCACGCCGCCGCCGACACCGCTGCGGGTATCGGCATTCGAGACATTGGCGACACGGTGCTGGCCGGCGGCCTCGGAACGCGCCCAGTCACCGAACAATTCGAACTCGAGCAGTTCGGCCCACGGCCGACCGTAGAACGGTGAGATCACGTCGCCGAAGCCGGGCGCATTGACGTGATACTCCAGCGCGCCGTAGATGCCACGATCGTTCAGCACATCGACCACCGGATAGGCGCGAACACTATCCGGACCGCCGACGCCGAACTGTTCGATCGGAATCAGCGCATCGCCGGTGTACTGGCCCACTGCCTTGACGATCAGGCGCTGGTCGGTTGTCAGGAATTGCAGACGCGTGTAGCTCAGCGTGCCGAGCACGAAACTGGAGTCGTTGTCGGCAAACTGCGTGTCGATCGAACGATCGTTGATGGACTTGCGGATGCCGATGTCGACAATGTCGACGCCCTTGAAGCGCTTGTCGGTTCGATTCAGCGACAGCCGGGCGTTGGCGACACTGAAGCGATCATTCGAGATCAGGCCGGCAGCGCTGCTGAGCTTCGAGTTTTCGTACAGAAACAGCAGGCTTCCGGTGGCTTTCAGATCCGGCGTGTTGATGAACTTCCAGTCGAAGCCGCCGTAGTAGTTCGAGGCCGGCCCGGTGATCGATAGCTGCTGGAATTGGCCGTTGTTGATCTGAAGCTGATTGCGGCTGTAGCCGACCACGCTCGACAGACCGCGCACACGCTGCACCGGCAGGCGGTAGCTGGCGGTGCCGAAGATGTTGTTGCTCGGATTGAGCCCGTATTCGAACAAGCCATTGAAGGTATCGCCAAGGCCGAGCGGGCTGTTCCACTGAATGCCGGCCTGCGCGCGGTAACGCCCGGTGAACTCCGTGCCGAAATTGTTGCCGCCGATCGAGAACTGCAGCGGCCGCGCATCCTCGTTGGCCAGCAGCACCAGATCGGTATCGCCGGTGTCGCGACCGGGCTGGAAGGTTGAGGTCACCGTGACGCCGGGCAGATCGTCGGCATACAGCAGCGCGGTTTCGACCTCGGACTTGATCAGCGGGCGGTCGCGCAGCGGCCGGATCGGCTCGGCGATGGTACTGGCGGGATAGCGCCGGTTGCCCTTGACGATGACATTGGCCAGCCGGCCTTCAACGACGTCGATCCGAACGATCTTGTCGTCGCCGATGGACTGTGCCGGCAGGAACGCGCGGCTCAGGATGAAGCCGGCGGACTTGTAGGCCTCGGTGATCGTCGCGGCCACCGCCTGCATGTCGGCAAAGCCGAGCTTCACGTCACCGTCAGCGTGTTTCGCTGCGAACTTCGCGTACTCGGCATCGGCAATCGCCTGAATGCCGACCGGGGTAATGCCGAGGCCGGCATGCGTCGCGACGCCGGTGACACGAAAGCCTCGCACTGCAATCGTTGCCGCCTGCTGCCCCGATGCATTGCGATCCTTCAGCGGCGGCACGATGCCGCGATTGGCGGCGATTGCACCAGGCGGCAGCGGCTCGTAGCGCGTGTCCGGGCAATCCGACGGGTCGAAGTAGCCGCCCGGCGGCGGTGTGGTGTCGGCCGAGGCGACGAAAAATATCGGCGTTGCAGTCAACACGGCGACAACGGTCGACCGCAAGCGCTTGCGCAATGGAAACGACGCCGGCGAGGCAGTCGCGGTCAGCCAGTGGTGCATGAAGGATTCCGGAACAAGGAGCGGCCATGCGGAACCCGCCGCACGGTCGGAAGTGGGCTGGGAATTCGGCGGACGGGCGGAACGCGGCTCGAAAAGGCCGATGCGGGCAATGGCCGCCATCAGCGCTCGGGTCGCGACCCAAGGTGCGAGCCGTTTCGCGGAATGTGGAACGTGACGACGAGACCGCGCCCGGCACGCACGTGCCAGCATAGAGTCGATCACGGTTGGCCCCTTGGGGCGCACGGCATCCTGCCTGCTGCTGACCCGATCCATCGGGAAATCTCCGGTTCCAGCATCCTGCGAAACCCGCGAGTCACGCCGAACGGCGAGCCTCGCATGCATGCAGCTCAATCCCTGAGCCGACCTCCACGCACTCTACGCAGTCATTCGAGGCGCCGTAAACCCCGGCGCGACCGATGGCCGGGGCTGACTGTGATCTGGCGCACCGATGACGCCCGCGTCATCGAGCGGCGCGTGGCCAGGGCTCACGGTCCGGCATCGATCGCGTCGAGCAGCGCCTGCAGCGACTGCGTGCGCGCCGCGCCGCGCGCGCTGCCCGTATCGCTGGCCGTATCGCTGCCCGAATCGCCGGCGGCGCTGGCCGTGCCACCATCGCCGGCAGCCAGTGCCCGGTCCACGCTCAGCCGATAGCGCGCCTGATCGCGCAGGCCTTGCACTGCGAGCCGGGCACGCAACTGCTGCCGACCATCGACCGACAGCGCCTGCCACTGCATAAGCCATTGGGCGATGGCTGGCGGCTGCCAGTCGTCGGCATCGACCAGCGCCTGCGCCGCACGTTCGACCTCGGCTGCTGACGCGTCCAGCGGGACATCGGCATGGCCGCCTGTCTCGGCCGGCGGCGACGGCTCGGTGACGAGCAAGGCCGCCAGCGCCAGCAGCCCCAGCGCAAACACTGCACCGGCGAGCCACCACAGACGTCGGGATGAGGTCGACTCGGCAGGGCTCGCCACGCGCGACGCCTTCGGCAAGTGCGATGCCAGCGCACTACCGGGTATCGCATCCAGATCGTCCGGCAACAATGGGTTGCGTTCGGTCTCGGTATCGCCCGGGCGCAGCGCGCCGAGCAGCTCGCGGCGCTTTGCACGGTAGTCGTCGAGGCTCAGACGACCGAAGCGGTAGGCATCACCGAGCTTCTGCAAGGCTTGATTGACCGACCGTTCGCGGTTGTTCACTTGAGCTCTCTCAGCACGCGGAATCCCACATCCTTCTCGCCACGACCATTGTCGTCGCGGCGAGCATCCACCGTACAGGCCGACCAGTATTCGTTGAAGCTGCCGCCGCGGAGCGCGAGTCCACCGCCCGCAGTGACCCACTCCCAGACATTGCCGCTCATGTGCACCAATCCCCACGGGTTCGGGTCGCGCCCTTTGGCAGATACCGCAAAACCGCTGCCAGGGGCCGCTCCCGGCAGCAGACAATTGCTGGTTTCCGACTGACGGAACCCGCCGCCCGCCCTCGCTGCGTGCGTCCATTCGGCCTCGGTCGGCAAACGGTAGCGGTAGCCGCCACTGGCCTTTCCGAGCCAGGCGACATAGGCCGTGGCCTGCGTCGCCGAGATGCCGGTGATCGGCGCGTTGGCGAAGTCCTCGTCCGTCGCCGGGCGTGTCGCGCAGCTTCGCGTCGCGGCGCAGAACTCGTTGTAGTTGGCGATCGACACCTCGCTGCGCGACAGGGCGTAGGCGTTGCCGCCCTCGGCACCTGGCACGACGATCAGCCGCGGCGGCCGACGCCCGCCGGCCAGCAGGTCGACACAGGTCTTGCCATGGCCGATCAGCTCCGGCTTGTTGCACGGGTCCGGGCCGGTTGCGACAAACGGCGCTTCCGGCTCGGGCGTGGTCGCGGGGACGGCAGCCACTGGCGGATTCGCCGGTTCTGCGGATGGTCGGGCGTCAACCGAACCTGCCGGCGGCACGATCGACGAAGGCGCAGGCGCCGGGGCTGCACTGGCGATCGGCTTCAGCTTGTCGAGGCGTGCCGCGAAGGTCTTTTCCGGCAGTTGACCGCCGGCGAACAGGTCGCGCTCCATCTGATCGAATGCAGCCGCATCGAGCCGCCGGGTGTCGTCGAGCTGCCGCTTCAGGCGCTCGTGCTCGGCTGCTGTCAGCGGTTCCAGGCCCGCCTTGCGGATCGCGACAACGAGCTCATAGCGCGCCTTCAGCGGCCGCAGTTCGGCACGATCGCCAATCACTTTTTGCGCCTGCACCATCAGCTCGGCCGCCACCTGATAGTTCTTGCGCTGGAAGGCTTCCGCCGCCAGCCGCTGGAACGCCTCGGACAGCAGCTGCAGACCCTCGGTGCGCGGGAACGGATCGTCCGGCTTCAGGCTGCGGATCCGCGCCAGCGATTCGCGCGTCTTCGGGATGTCGTTCGCCGCCGCTGCGCTGCGCGCCGACTCGATGCGGGCCTTGACCTCGGCATCGGCACTGTCCTGATCGAGCCTCGCCTGCGTCAGTTGCTGCAGTTGATCGATCTTCGTCCGCTCCGCCAGCAGGCGCGGCGATTTCGGGAACTGCTTCAGGCCGAAGTCGAGTGCGGCGCGCGCCTGCGGCAATTGCTGCGCGGCAGCGAGTCTCGTGGCTTCGGCGGCGATCGCCTCGGTCAGCGCCACCTTGCTGCGCTGCGTGTCGATGCCTGTGTCGTCCTTCAGCGCGGCCAACGCCTGCGACACGGCCGCCTGCCACTCGGCGCTCAAGGTCGGCGTTGCGATCCGCTCGGCCAGGGTTCGCCGCGCCTCGGCGGCGGCCTGTGCCTGCTGCTGTGCGACCCGAGCCTGTGCCGCGACACGGGCGCTGGCAATCTCGGACTGCAGCGCGGCGATGCCAAGTTCGGCGCCACCGGTGGCCGCTTCGATCTGCCGCGCCGCACGGGCGATGCGCTCGGCCTCGTTCAACTGGCCGCGGGCCAGTTCGTCGCGAATGCGCTGCGTCAACGCGCGGCCGGCTTCCGCGCGAGTGCTCGCGAAGCCGGCGGCATCGGCACCGAGCGCCTGACGCAGCGTGTCCAGCGCGCTGGCGAGGTCCTGCAGCCAGATCACCGTCGTGCCCGGCTGGGCCAACAGCACCGAGACGCGCATGCGCGCCCGGGCGATCCGCTCTGCCTCGGTCTGCGCAAGCTGCGCCAGCCGGTTCTGCTGGTCGATCAGTGATTTGCGCGCCTTCGCGAGGACCGCATCGGCCGGGAACAGGTCGACCGCGAAGCCGGCGATGTCGATGGCGGCCTGCGGCTCGCGCGCCGCCGCCGACTGCGCGGCCAGCACCGACTTCAGGCGCGCGGCCTGAGCATCGAGCAGCGCGTTGTCGCCAACCCGTGCCGCCGCCTCGCGATAGGCCGTTGCCGCCTGCTGACGCCAGCCCGCGTCGTCGACGGCGCGGTCGATCAGGCCGGTCAGTCGCTCGATCGCGGCCGCCCGTTCCTGCAACGCGGCGCGCGCAGCCGCTTCCTGCCGCTGCGCAGCGGCCACGGTAGCCGCCAACTCGGTCACCTGTGCCTGACGATCGCCGAGGCGAGCGGATTCCGGGAACCAGCGCTTGGCAACCGTCAGGCGCGCTTGCGCCTCGTCGAGCCGGCCGCCGGCAATCGAGCGGCCGATCGCCATGTCGTACTTCAGTTCCAGTTGCGGATTGCGCAGCAGGCTGCTGCCCGGATCGATGGCCTGAATCCGCGCCAGCGTCGCGGTGGCGTTGTCCGGGCGATCGTCGAACAGTGCGTCCGCGTCGATCTGGACCGAGAGCTGGCTGTCGAGCGTGTTCAGCAGCGCATTGCGGCTGCGGTCGAGTTCCTGCCGCTTCTGGTCCAGCGGCGGCGAGTAGAACTTGAGCCGATCGCGCAGCGCCAGCGCCTTCAGCGCCCCGGCATAGTCGTAGCGTCCCCGATCCGGATCCCATGCGGTGCCGATGCGCGCCAGCAGGAAACGTTCGAGCACATCGCTGCGCGAGACCAGCAACGCGTTGCGCTGGTCGCTGTCGAGGCTGTCAAGCGCGGCGCGGGCTTCGTCCTCATCGGCGAAATGACCGGGCTGGCCCAAGTCGAAGCGGGCAATGACCCGCTCCAGCCGCTGATGGTCGCGGTGATTCAGCAACGCAAGGCCGCCGGCACCGATCAGCATCAGCGCCGGCACGCCGAGCAGCAACGCCGGCCACGCACGTTCGCGCAGGCTGCGCTCGCGCAGGCCATCGAGCAGCGCATCGGCACTCGCCAGCCGCTGTTCGCGGGTGAACGCCACGGCCGCACACAGTGTCCGGTACTGGCGGCGGCTCAAGCCCGGCACCGACGGCGGCACGCGGCCGTCCTTGCGGGCGATCTCGGCGCTGGCCTTGCCGAACGGATGGCTGCCGGTCAGCAGTTCGAAGATGACGCAGCCCAGCGCGTACAGATCGTCGGACGGCTCCGGTTCGCGCCCGAGGATCATTTCCAGCGAGGCGTAGGCCGGCGTCAGCGCGCCGAGCGTCCCGGCGTCGAACACGGTCTGCTCGCCGGTTGCATCGCCCAGCCCCTGCCCGGCGCGGGCAATGCCGAAATCGAACACCTTCGGCACGCCGGACCGGGTCACCAGCACGTTGCCGGGCTTGAAGTCGGAATGGACGATGCCGGCCTCATGCGCGCGCGCCAGCCCGCGCGCCATGCCGTCGATCAGCGGCATCGCCTTCGCCAGCGGCAGGCCGATGCCGCCCTGCTCGCGGATCAGCGTCTTGAGGTCGGCGCCGTCGATGTACTCCATCGTCATGAACACGATGGCGCCATCCTTGTCGAAATCGAATACGCGCACGATGTTGTCGTGCGCCAGTTGCTGGCTGCGTCGCGCCTCGCGTTGCAGCGAAATCAGCGAATCCGGATGCCGGCGGAACTCGTCGTTCAAGACCTTCACCGCGATGTATGGATCGCGGTCCCGCGCTTCGACCTTGCGCTCGTCGCGCGCCTGATAGACCACACCCATGCCGCCGCGGCCCAGTTCGCGCTCGAGCGTGAAGCGGCCCTTCAGCACCGAGCCGACGCCGACCGTCTCGCCAACCTCAGCCTCCGCCAGCCGCCGCCAGGTCGCGCTGCTGCTGCCGCTGCTGGCCGTGCCGCCGGTGCCGGAGGCGGTGTTCGGGCCGGTTGTTCGTCCCCCCTGCCCCGTTGCGCCGCGCGTGTCGCGGTCGCCGGTGATCGGCTGCATCACGGTGAGGTCCGACGGCGGCGGAATCTCGATCGGCGAGAACACGGTGACATCGGACGTCGCAGGCGCGTCCGGTGCCGGCGCCGACGGACGCGGCCCCAGCCGGGTCGCGTCGTCAGCCTCGCCGCTTGCAATCGATGCCTGCAGCGTCAGCAGCTTGCGTCGCAGTGCGCGCGCCACATCCGGCGGCAGTTGGCTCTCTCTTTCAAGCGCTTCCAGCGCGGTCAGGTCGGCCTGATGATCGGCATCGGGCTGCGTGCCACGTGCGTCGAGCACCTCGAACCACTGGCGCAGACTCAGGCGACCCTCGACGAACGCGCGGGCAGCGTCGTGCAGGTGGCTCATCGATCAGCGTTCCGGCCGAAGGTCATGACATCGGCTCAACTGCCGAGCCGCACGACGATCGCCGTGACGTTGTCGCGCGCACCGCGTGCCAGCGCGGTCTCGACGATGTGCTCGATCAGTTCGGGCGGGCTGGCGGGCGAGCGGAACGCGGCTTCCAGCTCGGCATCGGCCAGCTCCTTGTTGACGCCGTCCGAGCACAGCAGGAACTGCATGCCCGGGCGATGGCCGGTGATCAGCCAGTCGATCGCCAGTCGCTCCTCGGCCCCGATCGCGCGCGTCAGCACGGCATTGCCGGCCGGCACCGGACGGCGGCGGCCATAGTCGGTGTCGTCGTCCCCGCCTTGCGAGTGGTCGCGCGTGACCTGGCGCAGCCGGTTGCCCTCGAAGGCGTAGACGCGGCTGTCGCCGACCCAGCCACACAGCATGAACGCGTCGTGGTGCACCAGCAGTGCCACGGTCGAGCCGATCAGGTCGACCCGGCGATCAAGTGCGGCCTGACGCAGATCTTCATTGGTGCGGATCAGCGCATCTTCGATCGCTTCGATGAAGTCGTGCACCGTGCCGGTTCGGCTCAGTGCCGCCAGCCTGTCGACGATCAGCGCGCTGGCCACATCGCCTGCCGCATGGCCACCCAGGCCGTCGGCGACGACCCACAGCCCCAGATCGTCGCGGATCAGCAGCGCATCCTCGTTGTGGCCGCGCAGCTTGCCGACATCGGTGCGCCCAGCCGAGCGATAACCGCGCGGGGTAGCGCTCATGCCGGCCTCCGGCCAGCACTTTGGCGAGTCCCGCCGCAGCGGAAGCATGATCTCGAAGCAGTCATCGTGGGCCCCATCCCTGGGCCGGCAGTCTGGACGGGCTCACCGGGTCGGCGAGCCGTCGTGGATCCCTGAAACGCGCCGCGCGCGACGCTAGCGGATTGTCCGTCCGCCTCGCAGCCTCGACAACTGCGATTCGTAGGCTTTTGCGAACTCGTCCCCGAACAGGCGGCGATAACGCTCGTCCGGATCGCGCCCGAGCCGGTCGAAGTGCTCGCGATAGCGCTCCCAGTAGCGGCCCTTGCCAGCGAAATCGAGCAGCGGTGGCCGCTTGCCGCCGTGATCTGCGTCGTGCTCGAAGGCCTCCGGGCCGATCTGCCGCAGCATCGCGTCGAAGGCCTCGCGCAGCGCCCCGACCATCGCGAGCTGATGACAGCGCAGTTCCTCGAATGCTTCGTCGAATGCGGCTTCGGCCGACAGGTAGCCGCTGCCCGGCGGCGCCAGCAGCCGGCTCAGGGCTTCATCGGCGTTGGCCGCGAACTTCAGCGGATTGTTGCCGCTGCGCTGCATGATCGTGACCGGCACGCGCAGCGCATTTTTGATCTCAGCCCGCGTCCGCAGTGCCTCCATCAGGCCGTCGACGGTGCGCCGGAACAGCGCGTCGGCAGCCGGCGGCAGGTCGTTCCATGCCGGCACCGCAGCCGATGCCGGCGGCGGCGATGCGCTGGTGAACGGCGCGTACGGTGCCGGTGCGGCAGCCGGCGCCGGGAACGAATTCGGGAATGGCGTCGGAAACGGCGGCGGATGCGCGCTCGCAGCAGGGGCCGACAGCGCGGACGCGGCAGTGGATGGTGGGGGCGATGGCGGTGTCGACGACCACGGATCGCGCGGCAGCGAGACCGGCGCGGCATCGGCATGAAGCGACGGGAACGGCGCATCATCAAGCAGGCCCAGACTTCCGAACGGTGACGTTGGCGGCATGGTGGGACGCGCCGGTACCGGCTCCGGCAGCGCGCGTTCCATCGCCTGCGCTCGCGACCACGAAGGGTCGGTCAGATGCGTTGGCGGCGGCTCGGCCCGTGGCAACGGCGGCGGCGCGAACGCGGCATCGGCCACCGCGTAGTGCGGTTGCGACGGCTCGCGCTGATACAGGTCATTACGCACCGCCGCGGCCAGTTGCTCGGCATTGCCGATCCGCACCTCCAGCTCGAAGGTATCGATGCGAACGCGGTCGCCGTCCTGCAGCAGGCTCGGCTGGGCGTGCACCATCGGTGCGCCATTCAGCAGCATGCCGTTGGTGCTGCGATCCTCGATGTAATAGCGGTTGCCGAGCACCGTGATCCGGGCATGCAGTCGCGACACGCCGGAAGCGCTCAGGACCCAGTCGCAATCCTCGGAGCGGCCGATGCTGCCGCCGTGTCCTTCAAACGTCCGTGACGCCTGGGCGCCGAATTGGGCGGCCTGCCGGCCGGCGACCTGCAAGTTCAGTATCGGGATGGTGGCCACGCTCGCACCGGTATCCTTATCGGAAGCAAGATCAGGCTTCGAAGCGACGCAATCCTGCGCGCATGAATCGAAGTGTCGCTACCTTACCACCGGTATGACGGTGCGCGGACTGACCGCCGACCACCGTTGACCCGGACGCATCGCGCCGTTGGCCGGCGTTTGCCAGACTTTCGGCCTGCCGGCGCAATGGGTCTGGCCTCTAGGCTCCCAACATCGACCGCCGATCGTTCGTGGCGTCGGACGCGCGCGAATTGCCGGCGCGGTTACAGCCTCGGGAGACGGACATGCCACTGTTGCAGATCGCTTTCTATTTCTTTGCCGCGATCGCCGCCGGCGGCGCGACGATGGCCGCGATGATCGCGATCGGGCTGAAGATTCCGTCGTTCATGGGACCGGGCCACGGCCTCGGCGGTCTGGCCGCGCTGGGCACGCTGTTCTACGCCAACCTGCACGGTGGCGATGCCACGCCGACGCTGGCGTGGTGGGCGCTGGTGGTCTTGCTCGGCGGGCTGATCGGCGGCCTGCTGCTGTTCCGCGTGCTGTTCAAGGACCGCACGCCGCTGGCGCTGGTCGCGGTCCATGGCAGTGCCGGCAGTCTTGGCCTGTATCTGCTGTACGGCGCAGCGTTCTGAAGCGCAGGGCCTCACGCCGCGCGCTCAAACCAACACGGCACCGATACAGCGGTCGCAGTGCCTTACGCGGCGAGGCTGCGGCCGATGATGATCTTCTGGATGTCCGACGTGCCCTCGTAGATCTGGCACACGCGCACATCGCGATAGATGCGTTCGACCGGAAAATCCTCGACGTAACCATAGCCGCCGAAGGTCTGGATCGCGATCGAGCAGACCTCCTCGGCCACTTCCGACGCGAACAGCTTGGCCATGCAGGCCTGATCCAGACAGGGCACGCCGGCGTCCTTCATCCGTGCCGCCGACAGCACCAGCTGCCGCGCCGCTTCGAGCTTGGTCTTGGCGTCGACCAGCCGGAAGCTCACCGCCTGATGTTCCAGCAGCGCCTTGCCGAACGAGCGCCGCTCGCCGGCGTAGCGGATCGCCGCATCGAGCGCCGACTGCGCCATGCCGACCGCCTGCGCCGAAATGCCGATGCGGCCGGATTCCAGCGACGACAGCGCGATGCGGTAGCCCTCGCCTTCGGCACCGATGCGCATGCTGATCGGCACTTCCAGGTCATCGAAGTTCAGCGACGCGGTGTCCGACGCCTTCTGCCCGAGCTTGTGCTCGAGCTTCGACACCGAGAAGCCCGGGCTCGACGTCGGCACCAGGAACGCGGTGATGCCGCGCTTCGGATTTTCCGGGTCGGTGACCGCGAACACGATGACATGGCGCGCGATCTTGCCGGAGGTGATGAACTGCTTGGCACCGTTGATGACGTAGCGGTCGCCCTTCAGCACCGCACGCGTGCGCAGCGCGCTGGCATCGGAGCCGGCATGGGACTCGGTCAGCGCAAACGCGCCGATGAATTCGCCGCGCGCGGCCGGCTTCAGCACCGCCTCCTTCTGCACATCCGAGCCGTAGCGCTCGAGAATCGCGCAGAACGGCGCGTTGTGGACCGACATCATCGTCGACACCGCGCCATCGCCCTCGGCGACCGCCATCAGCGCCAGCGCATAGGACACGTAGTCGGCGCCGGCGCCATCCCAGTCCGGCGACACCGTCATGCCGAGCAGCCCTATCTCGGCCAGGCCGGACAGCACGGCGGGTTCGATCGCCTGCGCCTTCTCGCGGGCGGCGGCGCCGGGCGCCAGCACCTCGCGCGAGAAGCGCCGGGCAGCATCTTCGATCTGGATCTGGTCAGCGGTGAGCATAGTGCGAGGCCTTTGGTCAGTGGGAACCCTTGAACGTCGCCGGACGCTTCGCCAGGAAGGCGCTGACGCCTTCGCGGAAGTCGGCGGTCAGGGTGGCGGATTTGAAGCAGGCGCGCTCGGCTTCGAGCTGCTCCGGCAGGCTGCGGTCGAAAGTGCCTTCGACCAGCCGCTTGTAGTTGCCGAAGGCCTGCGTCGGCCCGCTGGCGATGCGGCGTGCCAGCTTGTCGGTGGCCGTTGCCAGCTCATCGGCCGGCACCACGCGCGTCACCAGACCGGCCGCAAGCGCGGCATCGGCATCGAGCGTCTCGCTCAGGAACATCAGCTGTGCCGCGCGACGCAGGCCGAGCAGCCGCGGCAGGAAATAGGTGCCGCCGCAGTCCGGCGCAGCACCGATGCGGTCGTACGCCAGCAGGATGCGGGTGCCGGCGGCGGCGACCACCAGATCGCAGGCCGCCATCAGCGACAGACCGGCGCCGGCCACCGCGCCGTGCACGGAGGCAATCACCGGCGCATCGATGCTGCGCAGGGTTTCAACCACCGCATGCAGCGAATCGAGCAGCGCATCGATGACACCGGGTGCCGCGTCGAAATCCCTGGCGAAACCGACGAGATCGCCACCGGCGACGAAGGCCCGGCCATTGCCGCGCAGCACGACGGCACGCACGCGGGCATCCCCCGCCAGCGGCACGACGGCATCGCGCAGCGCCTCGGCCAGCGGCACGTCGATGGCGTTCAGCACCTCGGGACGATTGAGGGTGATCGTGACGGTGCCGGTGGCGGCATCGAGTGAAGATTCGACAAGGCTCATCAGTGACTCCATTGCACATTCGGAACGGCGATTTCCGTTGATCGCACGCGACGCACAGCAACTGCGCAGAAAAATTCTTAGCGCAGAGACGCACAGGAGAAGCAAAAGAGGAGCACGCGGAAAAACAACCGTTCAAAAGACCAAAAAGCAGACGAGAGAGATTGCAAAGAAAATCTTGTGATTTTCCGCGTTCTTTCGTTTGTCTCCGCGTCCGCGCTAAACGCTCGTGCCGTTTCAGCGAGCGCCCACTGCGGAGCGCTAAGGCGTACCCGAAGGCACGAACTTGTCCGCATGGATTCGATCAGGCTGCACGCCCAGTTCCAGCAGGCGCCGCTCGACCGCCTCGACCATGCCGAGATTGCCGCAGATGAAGGCGGCGGTTTCGGCGAAATCGACACCGAGCGCCGGCGTCAGCGCCGCCGTGACCAGCCCGCGCGGGCCGGTCCACGACGAGCCGGCCGGCTCGTGCGACAGGATCGTGATCAGCCGCACGCGACCCTTGCCTTCCGCCAGCAGTTCGTTCAGGCGGGCGTTGGCGAAGACATCGTTCGCGGTGCGAACGCCGAACACGATGGTGAACGTCGCGGTCTTCGAACGGCGCAAGCGATCGCCGACGATCGACAGGATCGGCGCCAGACCGGTGCCGCCGGCCACGCACAGGCCATCGCGATCGAGATCGTCGATGCCCATGATCCCGAACGGGCCTTCGACCCAGATCTTGGTGTCGCGGCGGTCTTCAGCGAACAGCCATTCAGAGAACTTGCCGCCGGGCAGAAGCTTGATCAGGAAGCCGATTTCGCGCGCGCCGGCGCTGTCGCCGGTCGGCGGCACGTCGTAGTACGAATAGTTGCGTCGCGTGAACGAGCCGGACTCGGCAATCGTGCAGTACTGGCCGGCATTGAAGGCGACCGGCTCGTCCAGCGTCAGGCGCAGGTCGATGACATCGCCCGGCAGCTTCTGCCACTGGCTGACGCGCGATGACACCGTCTTGACCGGCAGTTGCGTGCCATTGCCGAGCTTGGCCTCGATCACCAGATCGCTGCGCACCTTGGCCTGGCAGGCCAGCACGAAGCCGGCCTCGATCTGCTCGTTGGTCAGCGGCGACAGCGCCAGATCGACCATCGGGCTGACCCGGCCCGCGACCAGCCGCGTCTTGCAGGTCCCGCAGACGCCGACCCGGCAGTTGTGCGGGTAATCGATGCCTTGCTCGACCGCCGCCTTCAGCAGCATGTCGTTCTTCTTGACGTCGAACGTGGTCTCGCGGCCGTCACGACCGCGCACGGTGATGCGGCAGTGGCCGCTGCGCGTCGGCGCGGCGACCGGCGGCGGAACCTCGACAACCGACATGGCAGGCGTCCTGTGAGCGGAATTCGCGATCAGGCTGCGGCCATCGCCGGACCGCGGGTCGAGGTCTCGACCGGCTCGTCGTCGTTCAGCTCGTGCCAGCCGGCGCGGGCGTTCTCGCGACGGGCGATCTCGCGCTCCTGCGGCGTGGCATAGCGGCGATCCCAGTCCTTCAGCAGCGGCTTGATCATCATGAAGAACAGCGGCGGCACCAGCGCCAGCAGCACGCACATCAGGAACTGCGGCTGCTGCGGGCCGTTCGGATCCGGCTCCAGCGCGTAGAACGGCTTGTAGCTGTCGTCGTGGTGGCCGGCGTGGTTGGTGATTTCCAGCGCGAGGATGCGCACCAGCGGCGTGATGTGATTCCAGGTGTGGTGCTTCTCGAAACGGCCCGGTGTTGCCGAGATCAGGCCGTAGTGGTTGCAGTAGTTGAACACTTCCAGCAGCACGCGCGGCCCGAAGAACAGCGTGGCCGACGCCAGCGCCAGCCCCTTGAAGCCACCGACGGCGAACAGCGCGAACAGGAACAGGCTGAAATACCCGGCCTTGAACACCCAGGCATTGCGCAGGTCGTACCACTTGCGGCCGCGCTTGGTCCACATCATCTTTTCGAGGTGATACGACTCCTTCCACTGCGCCGGGAACGTGCGCAGGAAGTGGCCGTAGACGGTGTCGCCGCGGCGCGCGTAGTCCGGATCGTCCGGTGTGGCCACGCGCATGTGATGGGTCACGACGTGGGTGATCTCGCGCCACGGATCGAACACCAGGCACTGGCCGATGCGGCCAAGCCAGCGCAGGAACAGGCCTTCTCGGTGGAACAGCTCGTGCACTGGCGGTGCGGCAATGACGAAGCCGATGAACAGCGTGCTGACGAACGCACCGACGGCGGACGCGGTCGTCGCGAAATGATCGATGCCGACCAGCCACGCGTAGAAGAAGATATTGACGAAGCTGGCCAGCACCGTGATCGAGACAATGACGTCGTAGATCCACGCGTGCGTCAGATCGCGCACCGAGTAATCCGGCTTCAGGAACGTATCGAAGAACAGCACGCCGAGCAGCACGCCCAGCCCGACCCAGGTGTGATTGCCGCCGAGCCACAGACCGTAGGCATGCGTTGCAAGGATCGCCGGGGACAGCAGGTATTTGAAGTAATCGAGCTTGATCAGCATGGCGAAGATTTCCGTGACAATCGCCTGAAACAGGGTCGATGGATTGTCGGGGCACGCCTGTCGAGCGGGGCCATCCGATAGTTTGGCGGCTCGCGCGCGTGCCGACAGCGCGCCCGGAACGGGCGTAACCGCCTATCGCGACAGCAGATTCAGTGCCCGCGCCCGCGCCAGCGCCGCCGAGCGGCTCGACACGCCGAGCTTGGTGTACAGGTTGTACAAATGCCATTTCACCGTCGACACCGACAGGCTCAGGCGATCAGCCAGTTGCGGGTTCGACAGACCCGCTTCGATCAGGCTCAGCAGCTGCAGTTCGCGCGCAGTCGGGGTTTCCAGCAGCGGGTTTTCGCCCTGCAGCTGATCGAGATGCTCGACGAGGAACGAATTGGTCAGCGGCAGACCGGCGCAGATCTCCGCGAAGAACTTGCGCTCCTCGTCCAGCGCAAAGCCCCAGGCGCTGGCCTTGGTTTCGTTGACCAGCCCGGCGATGGTTTCGGCGCGGTCGCGGAACGGCCGAATGATGCGCCGCCGGGCCGCCAGCCCGATTGCACGCACGAAATGCCGCGCGGCTGGCTGCGGGTTGTGCGAGCAGATGGCGGTTGCCATCTCCGCCAGCGCCAGCTCCACCAGCCGGGCGATGCGCCCTTCCTGCCGGGCAATGCGGCTTTCGTCGGCGATCAGCAGATTGGCCTGCCGGAGCTGGCCGGCTGCGATCAGCAGGTCGATCTCGGCTGCGGCGTACAAGTCTCGCGCGTGCGGCGATTCCAGTTCGTGCAGCGTGAGTCGGCTCGATTCGCCGATCGGCGTCACGATCTGGCCGCCGCCGACCGCCGCCGTCTGCCCGGCACCGAGACCGATCTGCGCCGCTTCGGCCAGCGCGTCTTCAAGCCTGCCCAGACGCACCAGCCGCTGGATCAGCAGGCACGACAGCATCAGCGCCAGCCGCGGCGGGTAGGTGCTGGCGATTTCGCGCAACTGGCCAACGGACACGACATCGTCCGGCCGGCCGCTCCACAGCTTGACGGCGGCATCGAGTCCGACGGCGGCGGTATCGACGATGCCGTGCGGCTGCGGCCAGCGCAGGCCGAGCAGCAACAGGCTGCGGGCCTCGTCATCAAGCCCCATCTCGACCGCGCACTTGGCCGCGACCAGCGCGATCGTGCCGGTGATGCCGGCGTTGTCGCCGAGGCTGGCGCGGGCGCGAGACAGTGCTGCCGAAATGTCGTTCCAGGTGCCGGCGTAGTCGCCTTCGAACAGCGGCACCATCGCCGTCAGCACCGATACCCAGCCGATGCCGAACGCGCTTTCCGCCTGCGCAATCGCCGCCTGCGCGATGCGCATGACCTGGCGCGCCTCGACAAAGCGGTGATGGCTGTTCAGCGCGATGCTGGCGGCGCTGGCCACGGTGGCGACATCGAACGGATGCGCCGTGCCGCGGTCGCCAAGCCATTGCGTGGCGCGCTCGAGGCCGCTCGGAAGCTGATCGGACAGCACGTCGATGCAGACCGCGATCATCGCCGTGCGGCGCTGGATGTCGGCGGTCTGCAGCGCATCGCCGACCGAGTCGCGCTCGCGCTCGACGCGCGCCAGCAGCCGTTCGTTCTCGCGGCGCGCCGTGTCGTAGCGACTGTGCATGACCAGCGCCCAGACGTACCAGAAATCCGCTTCCCAACCGACGTTCAGACCATCGGCCCGGATCCGGTCGATCCATTCTATGTACTGACGAAGGTCGCCGCGATCGCGCACGAACAACGCGGCGACACGTTCGAGGATCGCGATGACGGCAACCGGGTCGCCGGCAGCCAGCGCGTAGTCGACCGCGTCCTGCCACTGGCCGTTGCGCTCGCACCATGTCGCCGCAGCCGCCAGCACCCGGCTGCGTCGTTCGGCGGGCAAGCTGCGCTGGCTTTCCTCGACGAGGAATTCGCGGAACAGGCCGTGCAGCCGATACCAGCTCCGGTTGCGATCCAGCGGAATCATGAAGACGTTGCGGCGCAACAGGAAATCGACATGCCGGATTGCCTCGCTATCACCGGTGGCGGCGCGGCAGAGATCGACGCAGAAGCTGCGCAGCGGCGCGATCTGCAGCAGGAATTGCCGGATTTCCGGCGAAAAGCCGGCCAGCACCTGCCGGTTCAGCAGGCTCGACAGGTCCTCGTCGGCCCCGGAAAACCGAGCAAGCACATCCATCGGCCGATCGGCGCCGGACAGGATGATCTGCACCAGCCGCACGGCGGCCGGCCAGCCCTCGGTCTGGCGGACGATGCCTTCAACGGCCACGTCGCCAAGCTGCAGGCACAGCTCCGGGCCCAGCAGTTCGCGGATTTCGGTCGGCTGCAGGCTCAGGTCCGCCAAGCCGATTTCGCGCACGCGGCCTTCGAGCTTGGCCCGGGTCAGGTTGATCGGCAGCCGGTCGGTGCTGGAAAAGATGAAACGGACGGTCGACGGCGTGCGGAAGATCAGGCGGTCCAGAAGGTAGCCAATCGTGTCGTCGGTGCAGTAGCCGAGGTTGTCGATGAAGATCAACGCCGGATCCGGCAGCCGCGCCACGTAATCGAGCAGCACGGCGATACGGCTTTCGAGCAGCTCATCGCCACGCATCAGGGCCTGCGTCGGGTGTTCGGCGTGATCGCGCGCACCGAGGCTCGCTTCGAGCAGGCCGATCACGCGCTCCACCGTGCTGTCTCGGTCTTCCAGCGCAACCCAGCAGGTATGGCCGCCGCGGGCGCGGAAGGCATTGAACAGTGCCGTGGAGAACACGGTCTTGCCATAGCCGGTCGGCGCGATCACCGATACCAGTTTCACCGGCGGCTGGTTGCTGCGGCTCAGTTCATCGAGCAGGCGGGTCCGCACCAACGAGAACGCGAAGCTCGGTGGCTCCAATTGTCCGGCGTTCCCTCCACGCACGTCGCGCGCGGGCATCGTGAGGTCGTTTGCCATCTGACCTGCCCTTCATGTCCTCGGTCAGCGATTGTAACGGCGCTGTCTCGCCGATGGCACGGAAGCGTCTGTCGCGACCCGCCGTCAGCGCAGGCTGATCGTGGTGTTCGGGCCGGCAGCGCTGCCATCGTCTTCGAACCAGCGCTGCGTCACGGTCTTGGTCTGGGTATAGAACGCGATGGCCTGCTTGCCGTACGGACCGAGATCGCCGAGCTTGGAGGCGCGCGAGCCGCTGAACGAGAACAGCGGCACCGGCACCGGAATCGGTACGTTGATGCCGACCTGTCCAACGTCGATCTCCTCCTGGAACTTGCGCGCCGCCGCGCCGGACTGCGTGAACACGGCGGTGCCGTTGCCGTTCGGGTTGGCGTTGACCAGCGCGATGGCGTCATCGAGCGTCGCCGCATCGAGGATCACCAGCACCGGGCCGAACACTTCCTCGCGGTAGATCGACATGCCGGGCTGCACGCGGGAAAAGATCGTCGGGCCGACGAAGTTGCCACGCTCGTATCCGGGCACAGTTGGGTTGCGGCCGTCGAGTTCGAGCACCGCGCCATCGGCCATGCCCTGTTCGATCAGGCCGACGACGCGGTCACGCGCCGCGCACGAGATCAGCGGGCCGAGGTCGGCGCCGGGCAAGAAGCCGGCATCGACCTTGAGCCGCCGCGCCTTGGCGACCAGGTCCGGGATCCAGTCGCGCGCCGCGCCGACCAGCACCACGGCGGAAACCGCCATGCAGCGCTGGCCGGCCGCGCCGAATGCCGCGCCGACCAGCGCGTTCAGCGCCTGTTCGCGATTCGCATCCGGCAGCACCACGGCGTGGTTCTTGGCGCCCATCAGGCATTGCGCGCGCTTGCCGGCCAGCGTGGCGCGCCGGTACACCTGCGTGCCGACGCGGGTCGAGCCGACGAACGAGATCGCCTTGATATCCGGGTAATCGCACAGGCCGTTGACCACGTCCGGCCCGCCGTGCACCACGTTCAGCACGCCTTTCGGAATGCCGGCTTCGAGCGCCAGCTCGACCAGCCGCATCGTCACCAGCGGGTCTTGTTCGGACGGCTTCAGCACGAAGGTGTTGCCGATGGCGATGGCCATCGGGAACATCCACATCGGGATCATCGCCGGGAAGTTGAACGGGGTGATGCCGGCACAGACGCCGAGCGGCTGCAGCAAGGTGTAGGTGTCGACGCCGGTGGCGACATTGTTCGCCAGCTCGCCCATCTGCAGGTTGCCGATGTTCGCCGCGTGCTCCACCACTTCGAGGCCGCGGAAGATGTCGCCCTCGGCATCCGGCAGGGTCTTGCCTTGCTCCGCCGTCAGCAGCATCGCCAGCGGCTTCATCTGCTCGCGGATCAGCTGCTGGTACTTCAGGAAAATGCGGGCGCGCACGCCGATCGGCGTCTTGCGCCAGGACCGGAACGCGGCCCGGGCCGACTGCACGGCAGCATCGACCTCTTCGGTGGTGGCGAACGGCACGCGCGCCAGCACGTCCTGCGTCGCCGGGTTGACGATGTCGCGCCAGACCGTGCTGCGCGATTCGACGAACTCACCGTCGATCAGCAGCTTGACGGTCGGCACGGTGGCCAGGGTTGGCGGGGCGGCAGCGTTCATCGGCAATCTCGGCAGGGCGCTCACGGCGCGGCTCGTCGAATGTACCGATGCGGCGTGCCGACAACCAGCGGCCGTTGACCGCGCACGAGCGTGCGTCGGTCACCGGCCGTCACGGACGCCGGATTCAGCCGGTGTGTTCGCGGCCGAAGACGTGGCGCGCGATGACCCGGATCTGGATCTCGTTCGCGACTCAATGGATTTCGCCGATCCTGGCGTCGCGACAGCTCGATTCCAGCCGGAAGTGCGGACCGGGTTGCAGGCCCATCGGGAACCAAAAACCACGCGCAGGTTCCTGACGATCGTGGAGCGCTTGAACGCTGCCTGCGCCATCGCATCGACCATTGCCGCGGCAATACCCGACTTAGGTTCGGTCTCCGGTTGGTCCGGGGCGACGAGCATTCGATCACTATCATCGCCAGACGGCGAGAATCGCGAGGGGGTGCCGCATGCAATTCACTCAGGGACTGCACCGTGCCGTGCAGCAGACGCCACATGCCGTGGCGACGGTCTGCCAGGATCGCGTCCGCACGTTCATCGAACTCGAGGACCGGGTCGCGCGCCTTGCCGGGGGCCTGCGCACGCTCGGCATTGGCCGCGGCGACCGCGTCTGCATCCTCGCGCTGAATTCGGACCGCTATCTCGAAAGCTACCTCGCGCTGGCGTGGATCGGTGCCGTGGTCAACCCGGCCAACTTCCGCTGGAGCGCGGCCGAAATCAGCTATTCGATCCAGGATTCCGAATGCATCGCGCTGATCGTCGACGACGCGTTCGTCGGCCATCTCGCGGCGATCCGCGACGACTGCCCGACGCTGCGCACGATGATCCACGCCGGAGACGGTGCCGTGCCGGACGGCGCGCATTCGCTCGACGCGCTGGTCGCCGGCCATGCGCCGATCGCCGATCTCGGCATCGGCGGTGGCGAGCTGTTCGGCATCTTCTATACCGGCGGCACCACCGGCGCGCCGAAGGGCGTGATGCTGACGCACCTGAACATCACCAGTTCGGCGCTGTCGCTGCTGGCGGAAGGGGCTTTTCCGGACGGCGCGGTCGGCCTGCATGCCGCCCCGATGTTCCACCTGGCCGGCATGATGATGACCACCGGGCTGCTGCTCAGAGGCGGCCAGCACGTGATGCTGCCGGTGTTCCGGCCGGAGTCGGTGATCGATCTGATCGAATCGCGCCAGGTCACCGATCTGCTGCTGGTGCCGACGATGCTGCAGATGCTGGTCGATTTTCCGGGCATCCGCAGTCGCAACACCGCGTCGGTGCGGCGGCTGCTGTATGGCGCCTCGCCGGTGTCGGAAGCGCTGCTCGACCGGACCATGGCGGCGCTGCCGACCGCGGCGCTGTCGCAGGTCTACGGCATGACCGAGGTGTCGGCGGTGATGACCGTGCTGCCGCCGGCCATGCACACGCCGGAAGGCCGCGCCCGCAATCGGCTGCGCGCCGCGGGCCGGGCCAGCTATCACGTGCAGGTCAAGGTCGTTGATGGTGACGATCGCGAGCTGCCGCGCGGCGAGGTCGGCGAGATCATCGCGCGCGGCCCGAACGTGATGCAGGGCTACCTGAACAAGCCGGACGCCACCGTCGCCGCGCTGCGCAACGGCTGGATGCACAGCGGCGACATGGGCTACATGGACAGCGACGGCTACGTCTACATCGTCGACCGCCTGAAGGACATGATCATTTCCGGCGGCGAGAACATCTACTCGGTCGAGGTCGAAAACGCCGTCGCGCGCCATCCGTCGGTTGCGGCAGTCGCCGTCATCGGCATTCCGTGTGCGGAGATGGGCGAAAAGGTCCATGCCGCCGTCGTGTTGCGGCCGGGCACGAGCCTGACGCAGGACGAGCTGTACGCGCACTGCAAGTCACTGATCGCCGGCTACAAGTGCCCGCGCAGCCTTGAAATCCGCGCCAGCCTGCCGATTTCCGGCGCCGGCAAGGTGCTCAAGACCGAACTGCGCAAGCCGCACTGGGAGAACCGCGAGCGCGCGGTCAGTTGAATCCGGCGCCGGCCCCGATGGCCGGCGCCTGCTCAGTCATGCCTCGTCAGGCGGTGAAGCCGCCGTCGACCACGAGATCGGCCCCGGTGACATAGCTGGCTTCGTCGGACGCCAGGAACAGCACGGCGTGCGCGATCTCGACCGGCTCGGCAAAGCGGCCGAGCGGAATCCGCGCCAGAGTCGCGGCGGCGAACGCGGCCGCGCCGTCGTCGCCGAGTTGCGCCAGCCCGTTCGACACCATCTCCGTCGCCGCGAAGCCGGGACACACCGCGTTCACGCGGATGCCGGTGCCGGTGCGCGCGCAGTGGATCGCGCTGGACTTGCTCAGCAGCCGCACCGCCGCCTTGCTGGCGTTGTAGGCCGGCAGCTGCGCCTCGCCGATCAGGCCTTCGATCGACGCGATGTTGATGATCGAGCCGCCGCCGCTCGCCTTCATCGCCGGAATCACCTGCTGGATGCCGAGAAACACGCCGTCGAGGTTCGCACCGAGCGTCTTGCGCCAGTGATCGAAGCTCAGGCTTTCGACCGTGCCGAGCCAGGCCACGCCGGCGTTGTTGACCAGCACGTCGATCCGGCCCCAGCGCGCCTGCGCGAACGCCAGCGCCGCCTCCCAGTCGGCCGCCACCGTCACGTCGTGGCGCTGGAACGCGACGTCGAAACCGAGCGCGGCAAGGCGCTCGCGCTGCTGCTCGCCGACCGTCGCATCGAGATCGGTCAGCAGCACCTTCGCGCCTTCCTGCAGCAGCCGGTCGGCTGACGCGAGGCCGAGCCCGCGCGCGCCGCCGGTGATCACGCAGACCTTGTCCTGAACCCGTCCTGCCATGTCGTTTGCTCCGTTCGAGGGATGGTGGTGGCTCAGGCGGCGGTCAGGCCGCCGTCGATCACGAGTTCACTGCCATTGACCCAGCGCGCAGCGTCGGAAGCCAGATACAGCACGGCGCAGGCCACATCCTCCACGCGGCCGAAACCGGTCGGGTGGATCGCCTCCATGCCGGCGCGGGCGGTCGCGACATCCGGTGCCAGACCGAGCGTGACGAAATCGGCGACGAACTTGTCGCCCATGTCGGTCTCCACGATCGCTGGATGCACCGAGTTCACGCGGATGCCGGACTTCAGCGCCGCGCACTCGATCGCCGTGGCCTTGGTCATCAGGCGCACCGCGCCCTTGGAGCTGTGATACGAGACATGCGCCGGCGTGCCGATGATGCCGGCGACCGACGACAGATTGACGATGGCCCCACCGTGGCCGGCCGCGCCACCCGGCGACATTGCCCGCACCGCGTGCTTCATGCCGAGGAACACGCTGTCGACATTGACCGCCTGCACGCGCTTGAAGTCGTCCAGCGTGCAGTTCGCGATCAGCGCCGCAGTTTCGATGCCGGCGTTGTTGACCAGGATGTCGTAGCGGCCGAATTCGGCGATGACCGCGGCGGTGGCCGCTTCCCATTGCGCTTCATCGGTGACGTCCTGCCGCAGAAAAGCGGCCTTGGCACCGGCCGCGCGCAGCTTGGCAACGGTGGCCTGACCTTCGGCTTCGAGGACATCGGTCACCAGCACCGCCGCGCCGGCCTGTGCCAGCGCCTCGCAAATCGCAGCACCAATGCCGCGTGCGCCGCCGGTGACCAGGGCTGCCTTGCCGTCGAGTCGGAAGGCCTTGCTGTAATCGCTCATCGTGTCTGCTCCGCAAAGATTGCTGGCTGTGCGGCCGAGGCATTCGGTAGGCGAGCGCGGGCCTGCCGCAGCGCGGCAGGCCATCGCGATTCGAGCTTCTCCTCCTGCACCGGCACGCTCCGAGGTTGAGCGTGACCGTCGGCCGGTGCTCGTCGGCACCGGCTCTTCGATTCATGCTGGGCTAGTGTTGCCCAGATCGCGCAGCGCGGGAAGCGGCGTGCCGGCAGCGCCGGCTCAGGACCGTCCGCAGGCGAGATTGGCTGGCACCGCGACATCCATCAGCCGCGGATTCGGCAGGTTCAGCGCGTTCATGATCGCGATGTACTCGGCCTCGGTCTTGCCGGCCAGGCGCGGGTTATCGCGCTTCTCGATCCCGATGGTCGATGACAGCCGGCCCTTGTAGTCGTGCCCCGGATAGACGATCACGTCGTCCGGCAGGCGGAACAGCTTGTTGACGATCGAATCCCAGCTCTTGCGCGGATCGCCGCCCTGAAAGTCGGTGCGGCCAGTGCCGCCGATCAGCAGCACGTCGCCGGTGAACACGCCTTTCGGCTGCGCCGGATCGAGCACGAAACTGAACGATTCATCGGTATGGCCCGGCGTGTAGACCGCCTTCAGGCGGACGCCGTCGATGTCGAGCACGTCGCCGTCATGGACCTGCATCGACACGCATTCGGCCTTGGTGAACGCGCCCATCACGGTGATGCAGCCAGTGGCGCTGCGCAGATCGCCCAGTGCGGTGATGTGATCGGCGTGCGTATGCGTGTCGACCGCCTTGACCAGCTTCAAATCCAGCGCCGCGATCGCCGCCAGATAATCCGCCGCGCGCTCCTTGACCGGGTCGATCAGCACTGCCTCTCGGCCGCGCCCGGAGGCCAGCAGATAGGTATGCGTACTCGATTCGGGGTCGAAGAATTGCTGCAGGATCATGCCGATGTCTTCTGCACGAACTCTGCCAGAGCCATGCCGGCGACCATGGCCGCACAGAAACCGAGCACCGGCAGCGCACCGCTCGACAGCGACGCCAGCGCCGGCCCCGGGCAGAAGCCGGACAGGCCCCAGCCGATGCCGAAACAGGCCGCACCGAGCAGCAGGCGGCCGTCGAGATCGTGGCGCGTTGGCAGCGAGAAGCGCGCGTCGAACAGCGGCTTCGTGCGCAGGCGCCGCGTCAGCCAGTACGCGGGGATATTGACCAGCAGCGCCCCGCCCATGACGAAGGCCAGCGTCGGATCCCACCGCCCGGCCAGATCGAGGAAGCCCTGCACGCGCGCCGGATCGGTCATGCCGGAAACGCTCAGGCCCAGCCCGAACAGCAGCCCGACCACCAGCGCCGCCAGCCCGTTGCGCAGCGCGACGTTCGGCACGGCCGCCGGCGTCTCGATCGACGCGTTCATGACGTCACCCCGTGCCGCAGCACGAACACGGTCAGGAAGCCGAAGGCCATGAACGTGAGCGTCGCGATAATCGAACGCTTCGAGAACCGCGCCATGCCGCAGACCCCGTGACCGGACGTGCAGCCGTTGCCCAGTCGCGTGCCGAAGCCGACCAGCACGCCGCCGAGGCCGAGCGCCAGCCAGCCGCTCGGCAGGCTCGCCGCGGGCGCACCGGCGAACACGGCCAGCAGCAGCGGCCCAAGCAGCAGCCCGACGACAAACAGCTTGCGCCACAGCGCGTCGGCCGGATCGCGATTGAACAGCAGCCCGCCGACGATGCCGCTGATGCCGGCCACGCGGCCGCTGAACAGCATCAGCATCGCAGCGGACAGGCCGATCAGCAGCCCGCCGATCAGGCCTCGCTGCCAGGCTTCGAAATCGATCAGGACACTCACGTCGGGGTTCACTCCGGAATCAGGTCGGCCGGCACCGCCGGGCCATCCGGCGGCACGGAAATATACTCAGGGGGGTATACTGAAAATGCAAGCCAACGGTACCGTCCGCGCGAGGAAGTTCTGATGACATTCGATGACGACAACCGCAAGGCCATCATCACGCGGCTCAAGCGCGTCGAAGGTCAGGTGCGCGGCATCCAGGCGATGATCGACGGCGGAGCGGACTGCGAAAAGATCGCCCAGCAGCTCGCCGCCGCGCGCAAGGCGCTGGACAAGGCGTTTTACGAAATGATGGCCTGTGCGATGCGCGCGCAGATGGATGCGGCACCCGACCTCGCCTCGGCGCAGGCCGCGGCCGGACAGATGACGCGGATGCTGGCGCGCTTCGGCTGAGGCGTTCGCCCATTGCCGGCCGGACCCTCAAGCCCAGCCGTTCGCAGCCGATACGACCGTATTGACGCGCGTTCGCGTCGCCACGCCGTGACCGCGCCCGATGAAGCCAGCGCCTGCCTCGCCCCCACCCGGACTTGCCGGCGCCCGAGTGGCCGCCGCGGGCGCGGCTTCCGGTGCGCTGGCGGCGTTGCTGCAGCAGATGCAGCGCCGCAGCGACTTTCCGGCAGCATCTGCCGCGATTGTCGCAATCAACCGCGTCGCGTCATCGGACGACTCCGATGCCACCACGCTCGCGTCGGCGATCCTCAAGGACTACGCGCTGACCAAGCGCATCCTGCGGCTGGTGAACTCGGTGCCGTACGGGCAGTTTGCCGGTCAGCGGGTCTCGACCATTTCGCGTGCGATCGTGATCCTCGGCGTCGACACCATCCGCAGCATGACGGTGTCGCTGCTGCTGTTCGACCAGATTCGCGACCGGGCGCGCCGAGTCGCTGGCCATCGAGTTCCTGCGCGCCAGCCTCGCCGCGCTGATGGCCCGCGCGCTGTGTCCGATCGCGATTCGCGGCAACGCCGAGGAAGCCTATCTGTGCGGCCTGTTCCGTTCGCTCGGCCGGATCATCGCCTGCTGTTGTTTCCATGACGAGGCGCAGTCGATCCGCCACCTGCGCGAACGCGAACACCTGGACGAGGATCGGGCTGCGGCCCGCGTGCTCGGCGTCAGCTACGAGGCGCTCGGCATGGCGGTGGCGCAGGGCTGGGGCTTTCCGGACAGCATCTTGCACAGCCTGCAGCGCCTCGTGCCCGGCCGCGATCCGCCGCCCGGCCATCCGCTCGATGGCCTGCGTGCGCTGAGCAGCTTCAGCGCCACCGTAGCGGAACTGATCGAATCAACCCTCCCGGCCGAGCGCGGCGCGGCGATCGAACGCCTGTGCCGGCGCTATCGCGACTATCTGACCCTGACGCCGAAACAGGTCGACGGCGCCACCGAAGCCGCGATCGACGGGCTGTTCGATCTGGCCGCGATCTTCAATCTCGACATCGCCCGCAGCCCGCTCGGCGAACCGCTGCGGCAGGCGCACAGGCCCGCCGCCGTACCGCCGGCATCACCGCCGTTCGCGGTCCCGGCCGAACCGGAACCGGACGCGGCGCTGGTCCACGACGAGCCGCTGCGCGCCGAGCCGATCAACGACTGCGATGCGCTGCTGACTGCCGGCATCCAGGAACTGAGCAACGCCCTGCTCGATGACGGCCCGCTGGCGGACATCCTGCGCATCGGCGCGGAAACCGTTTTCCGGGCGCTGGCGGTGCGCCGCGTGATCCTGTGCCTGCGCGACGGTCGCACGCAGCGCATGGTCGGCCGCCTCGCGTTCGGCGACGACCCCGCCCAGCCGCCCGGCCGCTTCCAGTTCCCGCTGCCGGCCGAGAACGCCGCCGACGCGCCACTGTTCAACCTGATCCTGGCGCAGGACATCGACGTGCTGGTCGCGAACGCGGCCGACGCGAAGATCCGCGAGCGGCTGCCGGACTGGTATCGCGCGCACTTCGATGCGCCCAGCTTTCTAGTGATGCCGATGCGGCTTCGGCAGTCGAGCGTCGCGATGCTCTATGCCGATGTCGCGGCGGCAGGCGGCCTGCAGATCGCGCCGAAAACCTTCGCGCTGCTGCGCACCTTGCGCAATCAGCTCGTGCTCGCGATCAAGCAGCAGCGCTGAGCAGCCTCGCGCAGCGCTGGACGTTCAGCGCAGCGCGGCCGGCAAAATCCGGACGATGCGGCCCGCGTGACCGGCCAGCAGCACCGACTTCCCGTCGCCGGCCGGCGTCATCGCGGCATACCAGCCGCCGCCGATGCGGTCGTCCGCCACCGCCTGCCAGCGCAGTTTGCCGGCATCGTCCGGCGTGCCGCGGCGCAGGCCATAGGTCGTGCAGACCAGCACGCCGTCCCCCACCGGGACAACGCCGAGCAGAATTTCGCGGGTGCCGGAATCGATCGGCTGCCAGCTCGCGCCGCCATCGGCCGTCATCAGCAGCGCACCGTCCTGTCCGCCGGCATAGCCATGTCCGTCCGGCGTCAGGCTCAGCGCGAACAGGGAGGCGTCGCCCTTCTGGTTCGCCAGATCGCCGACATGCAGCACCTTCCAGTCCGCCGCGCCGCTGGTTCCGCTGCGCAGGATGAAGCCGCCTTCGCCCGCCACGGTCACGGTGCCATCGGTCGCGAGCGACACCGCATAGAGATGAGGCTCGATGCCCTGCTCGGACATCGCCGCCCAGTCCGGCTTGTATGCCGACCACGTGCTGCCGCCATCGGCCGACTTCAGGATGGTGCCGAACGCGCCGACCGCGATGGCGACACCTGCCTCGTCGATGGCCACGGCAAACAGGCGTTGATCGCTGCCGCTGTCGACTGTCCGCCAGTCACCGCCGCCGCTGCGCACCAGCACCGTGCCGCCCTGCCCGACCGCGATCTGACGCACCCCGGCGGTCGCCACGCCGAGCAGGCCGAGACCGGTCACGGGCTTCTGCTCGACCCAGGTCCGGCCATGATCGGCGGTCGTCAACATCGTCCCTGCCGCACCGACGGCAAGGCCCTGCCCGTCGGCCGCCATCGACAGCGCAAAGACCGCGTCGTGCGCCGTGCCACGACGAACGCTTTCGATGCCGGCTGGCGATGCCTCCGGTTGCGCGGGCGCGGGCGAGGCAATCGTGACCGTCGTTGCCACCAGCAGCGTTGCAGCCAGCACCGGCGCGGCAAGGGACAGCAGTCGGGTGTTCGGTCGCATGGCGTGACTCGTCATCGGGCTTGCAGACAGGTTCAGCAGGCGATGGTCGGCATGGCCGCGCCATCACGGCTGACGGACTTTGACCGAATCGCTGCGGCAAAAAAAGAGCGCGCCACCGCGTGCAACGCTGACGATCAGCGACAATCCCGCCGTCCTTCGTCGCCCACGTTCCGCATGCCCCGTCTCGCCATCATCGGCGCCGGCATCACCGGCCTCAGCACCGCCCGCTTGCTCGCTGCACACCCGGCCTTCGGCGCGGCTTCGCTGTGCCTGTTCGACAAGGGCCGACGCCCCGGCGGTCGCCTCGCCTCGCGCGAAACCGAATTCGGCAGCTTCGATCACGGCGTGCAGCGCGCGCTGCTCGGCGAGCCCGCGGCACAGATTCATGGCGCGGGCACCCTGCGCGCCTGGCCCGCGGCCGATTCGTTGTCTGAAAGCCCGTCTTGGATTGCCGAGCCGACGATGAATCGGCTGGCGCAAGCCTGGTCGCAAGGCCTCGACTGCCGCTGCAGCGTGACCGTGACCGGCCTCGCCCGCGACGAACATCAATGGCGGCTCGGTTTCGATCGCGAACAGGACGACACGCGGTTCGATCAGGTGCTGCTGACCATCCCGACGCCGCAGGCGCTTGCCCTGCTCGGCACGGCCGGTATCGAAGACTCCGCGTTGTCCGCCGTCCGCTACCAGCCGAACTGGACCGTGATGTGGACGCCATCGATCCCGCTTCCGCCGACCGCTGACCACTGGGCTGGGACGGCCGACGACCCGATTGCCTGGCTCGCCCGCGAAGACCTGAAACCCGGGCGCGTTGGCCCGCCCCGGCTGACGATTCAGGCGAGCGCTGCGTGGTCGATCGAGCACCTCGAGCGTCCCGCTGATGAAGTCGCCGCACAACTGATCAGGATCGCCGCGGAAGTGCTCGGTCTGCCGGCAGACGCGCAACCGATCTACGCCGCCGCTCACCGCTGGCGCTACGCCTTCGTCAAACAGCCGATCGGCACCGCCGCCTTCGAACTCGCGCCCGGCCTGTACTACGCGAGCGATGCCTGCCTCGGCAGCGCCGTCGCGCAGGCCGTGAGCGCAGGTGAAGCTGCCGCCAAGCTCATCATCGACAGCGCCTCGTCAGTTCCCGCGTAGATCCGGTTTCATCCGGCCTGCGCCGAGACCACCGCGACAAACCTGTTTCGATCCACGGCGTGAAGCGTCTTCAAACGCCGTCACCGCCGCCCATGCGGCGCCTCGAACAACAAGGCCTGCTCCGCCGCCACCACGGCCCGCCCGCGCTTCTGCGCCGTCGGCTTCATGTCATGGAACGGTACCGGCACGCGGCCGAAATAGATCATCACCGCCATCCACTCCGGGCCATGCGGCTCGCGAACCTTCGGCAGATACCAGTCGACCACCAGATGCGCGATCTCGTGCGGGATCGTCTGCTGGATCATGCGCACCGGATAGCGGTTCAGCAGTTCGGGATGAATGCGAATCCACTGCTCCGGCAACGCCCGCGGCCGCACCATCGTCGCCGCCATGCCGGCAATGCCGCCCTTCAAGTCGTAATGCACCTTCGGTCGAGGCATCGGCGCGCCGAGCTGCGACAGATGCGGAATCGCCCGCGCCCGGTCGATCCAGTGATCGACCGCTGCCTCCAACCTTCCCCGTACTTTCAGTGGGTTACGACCGTCCGCACCCACTTCCCACTCGGTTCCGCTGGCGTCGCGAACCAGCGGCACGCTCGCCCACGGTGCCGTCAGTGGCTGGTTCCAGAAATCGTCGGGCCGGGCAGATCGTCGTGTCATTCGGCGCGGATCATGCCGAAAATCGCCACCCTGCGGTAAGTCGATCAGCCGAGCCTGCAGACCGCCCCGCCGCGCTCAATGCCGAGCGCCATTCCAGGTCCCGCCATAGCGATACCCCGGCCGCGCCTTCTCCAGCTTCAGGCACTCCGCACACGCGAACTGCCAGGTCTTGCTCGGCGCGATCTGGAAGCGATACGCGATCCGGACTTCCTGCAGACAGCGATCGCAAGCCTTGGTCTTCATTTCGCCGCTTCTACACGAACCGCCACCCGCTGCCGAGCCGCCCATTCGACATGCCGCGCAATCAGCGGCTCGCTCTTCAAGGCCTCGACCGTATTCAACCGCCGCCCCAAGGTCGCCTCATCGAAATGCTCATGAATGAACGCATGGCACTCCCGACACAGCCAAGCCCCCCGCAACCGCATCTCCATCACCGTGTACCGCTCGCGAAACCAACGCCGGTGATGCAAATGGCGGGGAATCAGGTGATGAAACGTCAGCGCCAGAGGCTGCGTACAAAGCTCGCAACCGCCGCTATCCGGCACGCACGGGCGACGCGCAACGCGATGCGATCGCTCGCGGCTGCATAGCTGGACGCGTGATGAGATTTTTGCGGCCGGATCATTCAAGTTGCACGGCTCGGGGCTGCCTGCGGTGCTGCATCATCGCTTCGCGATGCTGCAGCGCAGCGCGGGTGTTTGGAACCCCGGACAAGCCTGTTCGTGATGACAATTTCAGTGGCTCAGCTACACCAGGAGCCTTATCAAGACTCAGAGTCGGAAATGCCATTCGATCAGCACTGAACGCCCGCAGTTGCGGGCGCTTTGTGTTNNGTGTTTTGCCAGAATCAAACCGGGCTTGGCTCTTTTAATTTACAGAGCCTAGCCCCTTTAACTGGGGAAAGCCCAAATCTTATCCCCTTTAATTCGTTCAAACAGTTACTGCTTTTTTGGACGATCAGCAATAAAGATTGGCGATGTCGAGATGTTGCCGTCTTTAATCAAATAAATCTTTGTATCTGGAATACATCCAGATCCAGCCGCTCCCGCAGCTTTTGGCAGTCCAAGTGCAGCAGCGCCGGTTAAAGCCGTGATCGTTTCCGGGATCATCGTATTCGTTGTCTGGCCGACCTCAGAAACCATCCCATCATCAAACTTAACAGACAAGTTAGCCGATCCGTATCCACTATTGAACTTCAATAGCTTTTTAGTTCCCGGCAATATGACTACTTCTGAAATTTGCGTACAGTCCTCACTCGTAGTCACAGACAAGTGCGGCAATGGCTCATAATATGCGATTCCTTTATTCGCATCGAAATCAATACCAGCGCAACCACTAGCAGATACAAATACAACTATCACAATGGCAGACAGAAATATTTTTTTCATTTTTTCTCCTTACTGATTAGCAATCCACTGAATATATTTTGGAATGTACGTATAAACACCATAAACTCCCGCTCTCGCGCATCCTCGCCCGAAACTAGTAATACCGACTTGCGTAAGCTCACCCATTTTACCTAGCAAGAGGGCAGGACCACCACTGTCTCCCTGGCAAGTATCAACTCCTCCTTGTTGATAACCAGCGCAAATCATGTCGTCCGTTAGTTGCGGGTACGGCATCTTACAGATAGTGTTTTTGACGATTGGGACTTGAGCTTCAAGTAGCTGCGGACTTTGTTTACCTGTTTCCGAGATCAACCCCCATCCTAGAATTTTTGCCTGATAAAATCCGTTTACGTCTAGAGCTGTTTTCTGCAGAGCCACCAATGGATGGCTTTTTATTGGTTCTTTTAATGTAATAACTGCAACATCGAAACCAGTGTCAGCACTTGTGAATTTAGGGTGGGAAACAAACTGCGTCGCTTGGAAAAATTTACCGCCTACACCAAATAAAATATCGCTCCCAACGTACACAGATACGAACTCGGGCGGATATACATTACAATGAGCAGCTGTGAGTACTTTATTTTCCGAAATGAGCGTACCTCCACAAAACTGCGATCTGTTACCATTAGAGTCTTGCACGACTAATGCAACCATCCATGGATATTTTTGAGCCATATCCGGAGGCAACCCTCCTACAATTTTCACGCTTTGTTGGTCGTTCGCTCTTATCGACATGGAACGAATGTCTACGATAAGCGCCTTGATGATGTCTTCTTGCGAAGGGGTTAACCCTATCCCGGTTAGACGGCGGTCAACTTCTTGGGAGCTTATGGATTGCTCCCCTAGGCGTGCCTGTCCAAAAGTTGCGCCGCTGAGCAATATCAAAATTAAACATATATATATCTTCATTTTTCACCTTTGACAATAAAATTAAAAAGCGTCTATCAAGTCTTTACTCAGCCCTGAACTTATACTTCGATAGAAGTGTCGTAGCACACTTCAATCGAATTAATAGAATTAAAGCGGCTAGGCTCGATTTAATTGGCCACTCCTTTCCTCAATGCTCAGCCCTAAATCGACCGTACATTCAGCGAACTCAGCAAGTCACTGGTTAAAAGCAAGTAATTACCACTCAAAAGCCTGCAGTCTGTGACCAAAGTCACACTTCACGCCGCACGAATAAGGGGCCACCCTCAAAACAGGGTGCTAGACTTCAATCTATGCCCCGCCGCTCTCGAATCCATGTCCCCGAAGTGCCACTGCACATCGTGCAGCGCGGCCTCAATCGGGACGCCTGTTTCTTCTGCGATGACGACTACAGCGCCTATCTGACGTGGCTTGGCGATGGCCTGCGCGATACGGGCTGCCAGTTGCATGCTTATGTATTGATGACCAATCACGTGCATCTGCTGCTGACGCCGTCGGCGCAAGTGGAGTCGGCACCACGACTGTTGATCATGCTCGTGCGACGCTACGTGCATTACTTCAACAAGGCCTATCAGCGAACAGGCAGTTTGTGGACTAGCCGCTACAAGTCGTCGAGCATTCAGCCCGACGCTTATCTACTGAGCTGCCAGCGCTATATCGAACTGAACCCGGTACGCGCGGGGACGGTCGGTGACCCGGCGCATTACCGGTGGAGCAGCTATCGCGGGAACGCGCTGGGGGCGGGCGATCCGGTCGCCTCGCTGTGTCAGCCCTTGATCACGCCGCATCCGCTGTATCTGAACCTGGGCGTTGACGCTGAAAGCCGTCAGGCGGCGTACCGCGCGCTGTTTCGATCGGAATTGGACCGGGAGGCCATCAGCCACATTCGGCTTGCATTGAATCAGTCACAGCCGCTGGGGGATTCGCGGTTTCTGGATCGGATTGAGCAGATGGTGGGTGTGCGGCGCGAAGCGCGGCCACGCGGGCGGCCGCGGAAGATCACAGGCGCTGTCGAGCAGTCCCAATCCCAGTTCCAATCCCAGTCCCAACGTCGGGCCCAGTTGACGTCCTGACGGTTGCCATTGTGCGGCGACGTGAGACCGAGTTCGTCGGCGCGCCGGGCAGAAGGCGGCGGGCAAGCCTAGCCAGCCCGACCACCCTCATCCGCTATAGTGCCGCCGTCTCCCACCCCGGCCGCCCATGGAACTCCCGCCTGCCTTGCTCGAAGCGTTCAAGCCTGCCCCGCGCATCGGTCAGCGGTTTCGGGGGTTTCTGCCGGTGGTGGTCGATGTCGAGACCGGGGGGTTCAACAACGCGACCGATGCCTTGCTCGAAATCGCGGTGGTGTTGCTGAAGTTCGATCGCAATGGCGACTTGGTGCGGGACGAGACCCACGCGGCGCATGTCGAGCCGTTCAAGGGCGCGAACATCGAGAAGGCGTCGCTGGAAGTGAACGGGATTGACCCGACCAACCCCTTGCGCGGCGCGATTCTGGAACGCGAGGCGCTGGCCAAGGTGTTCAAGCCGATCCGGCAGGCGGTGTCGGAGCATGGTTGTACCCGGGCGATCTTGGTCGGGCACAACGCGCACTTCGATCTCGGCTTCCTGAATGCGGCGGTGGCTCGGTGCGATGTCAAACGCAATCCGTTCCATCCGTTCTCGGCGTTCGATACCGCCACACTCGGCGGCGCGGTGCTTGGGCAGACGGTGCTGGCGCGGGCGCTGGAAACGGCTGGCCTGCCCTACAGTAATAAGGAAGCGCATTCGGCGATCTACGATGCGGAACGAACGGCCGATCTTTTCTGTCTGTTGATCAACCGGCTGCGGCCGGTGCATGAATCGTTCGTGACGGCGGCAGGCGACGCGGGCTAGCCCGCGAAGGTTGAAATAACCAGCGACGGGCGGCTTGCTGCACTGCGATGCGGCGCACGCCTTGCCGTAAAATGTGGGATTGCAACCCGGTTTCCGACACCTCCCGATGACCCCATCCGACCGACGGAACCCCCCGCCGCCCGCTTTCTGCGGCCGAATCGTTCGCGCAGCCGCGCTGTGCTGCGCCTTGCTGCTGCCCGGTCTTGCGTCCGCGTTCGATCTGAATGATGTCGCCACCCGCGCCAAGGCCTTGGCGGCACAGCCTTTTCAGCGTGCGGAAGGCCGCTTGCCGAAGGAACTGCAGCAGCTCGGCTACGACCGTTACCGCGACATCCGCTTCAAGGGCGATCGGGCGCTCTGGCGCGCCGAAAAGCTGCCGTTCGAGCTGCAGTTCTTCCATCAGGGCCTGTATTACGACCGCCCGGTGAAGATCAACGAAGTCAGCGGCCGCAGCGTACGCGAGCTGAAGTTCAACCCGAACGACTTCGACTACGGCGAGAACAAGGTCGATCCAGCCACGTTCCGGGATCTGGGCTACGCCGGCTTCCGCGTGCACTACGCGCTGAACACGCCGAAGTACAAGGACGAGGTGCTGGTGTTCCTCGGCGCCAGCTACTTCCGCGCGCTCGGCAAGAACCAGCGCTACGGCCTGTCGGCTCGGGGGCTCGCAATCGACACCGGGTTGATTTCCGGCGAGGAATTCCCGCGCTTCACCGAGTTCTGGATCGTAAAGCCGGAAGCCAACGCCAAGGAACTGGTGATCTACGCGCTACTGAACTCGCGCCGTGCGACCGGCGCCTACCGCTTCGTGCTGAAGCCGGGCGGCGAGACGGTGATGGACGCGAGATCGCGCCTGTTCCTGCGCGAAAACGTGTCGAAGCTCGGCGTGGCGCCGCTGACCAGCATGTTCTTCTTCTCCGAGAACCAGCCGTCGGACAACGACGACTATCGCCCGGAAGTCCATGATTCCGATGGTCTTTCGATCGCTTCCGGCACCGGCGAGTGGATCTGGCGACCGCTGGTGAACCCGAAGCGCCTGCTGGTGACGAGCTTCACGATGTCGAATCCGCAGGGCTTTGGCCTGATGCAGCGCGACCGCGAGTTCGATCACTACGAAGACCTCGAAGTGCGCCACGAACTGCGGCCGAGCCTGTGGATCGAGCCGAAGGGCAACTGGGGCACGGGCCGGGTTGAACTGGTGCAGATTCCGACGCCGGACGAAACCAACGACAACATCGTGGCCTACTGGGTGCCGGATGA
>FRDC01003100.1_pt1 | contig 93477 bp, 96 predicted proteins | sample 1106171 | NCBI WGS metagenome assembly FRDC01 (sample SAMEA3930566, study PRJEB13176) | freshwater metagenome | biome: Drinking water system; feature: drinking water; material: water | place: Singapore | collected 2014-12-20
ATTCTTTTCTCGTTTTTACACAGTCTCGGTCGGATTCCGATGGTCGAAGAACGGCCAGGAGCGGAAGTTCGGCATTGAGATCGTACCACCGTAAAGCGGTCCTCAGCCCTGTCGCAATAACGTCGCGAGTCACCGGACAGGGGAAGACGCGCTTGGCGCGGCTTTCACTGGTGCCGTGGACTCGGCTTGTTCGGCCAGCTTCGTCTTGATTAGATCGTCTCGCCACTCCCTGACGGTAGCCAACAGGCTGGAAAAGCGGACTTCGAGGGGACTCAGAAGCTCCGTCAGCACCCCAGAGATTGGATAGTCGAGATCGCAGGAGTAGCCGACCTCTTCGAACAGCGCATCGACCGCTGCTTTGCGCTTCTCCCCACCTTCTAGAACCCATTCTTCCCTGTGCTTCCAGAAGTTCGCAACGGCGTTCAGGATTGCTATCTTCGACACGCCTGACGCGGTCTTCGGGCCAAGATGGAAGGTTTCGTGCTTCCTAAGCCCCGCCCATGCTGCCGTTTCGGTTAGGTACGTCTGCAATGCCACCACGCCAAACCCCGTCAGGTATTCCATTTGGTCAAAGAGACCGGACGCGTCAGGATCACTGCCCTCGTCAGATCGACTGCAGAAATCAGATAGCTTCTGGTCCAAGAACTCGTACAGATCGGCTAGAAGGCCGATCTCTGGGTCGATGACGTCGTTATTGTGGAAGATAATCATTTCCCATCGGGCGAACGTGAAGCTAACCGGACTGGCGCGGCTTGCCGCGACAGGTCCGGTTGAGCATACCATTAGACAGCACTTGTGGTCGCCAAATAGATCTGCCGACAGACTTCGTCTTCGCCTAGCGCATTCCAGTCAATGCCTTTGATATTAAGTAGAGAAGGACTGAACTGATAGACCTGTTCTTTGGTGACATCTACCCAAATAGGCAGAACAAGCGCGCTGTCCTCAAGAATCTCACGTGTGAAGATGGACTCGAACTCCTTCTTTCCCCAGCCACGATTGTTCAAGAAGTTTGGACTCAGAACAAGAACGCACTTCTTGCACTCCTTCAGGCCCTTCTCAATGGACTCCCGAAGGTTTGCACCCAGCTGTAACGAAAACTCGTCGTACCAGACGGGACAAATCTTCCGCTGAAGGTTCAGAGCGATAGGCCTGGCAATGGTTTCCTTGTCGCGCGAGTCGTGGCTGATGAACGCGAGAGGCTTCTCCAAGACTGTTCGTCGATCCACGTACTCGGCATCACGGAACTGCAACTCATGCCCTAGATTGCCAGCGGCTTCGATCAACCCGGCGATCTGCGCCTCACTGAAGCTAGTTTCCGCATAGATGAACACTCGCCGAGATGGCGGTATCCCGAACAAGTCGCGCCATGCCGGGTCGCCGAAGAGCTGGTACTCAACTTTGAATGGGTTCTCGTTGTGAACGCGCAGACTACCGTGAAAGACGCGTGCCGATGGGAGCGTAATACCGCCACGCAGCGAAACCTGGGACGCGCCGTACTTGAGAGTTCCGAGAACCTTTTCGAAGTCGCTCGGCTGAAGTGCAGCATCGGCGAAATAGAAGGCCAAGAACGCTGAATTTGCGTTCGCGTCGTAGAACAGGGACGCGTCACAAGGGATGTCGCTGGCAGGGTATGCGATGTGCACCCGCAGCATGTGACCGAAGTCTGTGTCGAAGTATTGGCGGATAGTCGACATATGCTATCTAACAATGTTTAGACGGATCCGCGTAAGAGCTGGATCCGGCTGTTTCTGTCCGTATAACACGCCACAACTGTTCGTGAAGAATATGCCATGCTCGTTGTCGTTTCAATGCGTTGCGACGGTGGGACCATTTATCATGGGTTCTTATGCGGATCGGCGTAAGGCCCCCCTTCTGGTAGCGGTCGGTCATGTACTTCTGCGTTGGGTCGGATACCGATGGTCGAAGAACGGCCACTTTGCGACAGTCGCTACGGCAAGCTCTGCGCCGGAAAGCTGCCGTTCACTCGAGATTGTGCTCGCTTCACGCTACGCTTGGCTGGATTGAGTCTGAGTCGGCTGGGGGAGGGGCGTAGAACCGTGGGGCGCGGCGTGTTCATGATGCCTAACGGATGGCCGCTAAGCTGCGGCCGCGCGTGATGTTACCACGGCGCGTGTCGACCTCGGCCGCCCGCGCGGTAGAAGCCCGCCGCCGTCAGCTTCAGCGCCGTGTTAGGCGGCCCGGCCTCACTTACCTGCGAGGAAATGGACCTCCGCTTGATCCAGCGCGAGGCGCGCCGACACGATCCGCTCATAGACTGACCGTATCTTCTCTCCATCGTGTGCTTTGGTCGCCTTGAGCAGCTCGCCCTCCAATTCAGCGACAGCAAGTCGCTTGTAGTAGAGGGGCGACTCCTTCAGATGCGCGAGGAGGATCTTTCCGGTGAGGACGGGGTGGTTGTTGGTGACGTTCGCATCTGGGAATCGCGTACCGTGCTCGAGTTCGACCTGCAGACCTTCTCGGAAATCCTCCAGCCCGACCTCCTCGGCTTCGCCGCCGACCTCCTTGAGAATCGCTCGTGCTTCCTCTGCCGATACTGTGAACGTCGGCGTATTGCTCCAGTCCTTGATCCCAAGGCTTTTGCAGGCGCGCCCAACCTCTTCGTTCGTCACGAGATTCGAGAATGTCATTATGCTTACTCCTTCGGGCCGCCTAACTATATTTAGGCCGATCCACATAAGAGCCGGATCTGCCATTTTCTGTCCGTATAACACGCCACTACTGTTCATCAAGAATATGCGATCGCCGTTGTCGTTTCAATGAGTTGCGACAGTGGACCATTTATCACGGGTTCTTATGCGGATCGGCATAAAGCCCCCCTTCTGATAGCGGTCAGTCGTATACGTCTGGTTTGGGTCGAGGCCGTGTGAAAACTCTTATGCAGTTCGGTTTTGCATGATTTCAGGGGTTCTCAGACCATTACCCGGCTCGAAATAATCGAATACAGGTCATTCTGAGAGGTCGATTATTTTTGACGCCAATTCTTTTCTCGTTTTTACACAGTCTCGGTCGGAAGCAGCCGTTCAGGACAGCGAGAAAGCATCAATCCAGCGCCGATCCTTACCCGAGTCGGGGAGTTTATCAAGAATCGAACAACCCAGTGAGCCTTGGGCAGTTCGGCGGGCTGGTTTGTAGCATTTTGAGTGGCTGGATTCCGCCATAATCGGTGGCCGGTGTGAGCAGGATACGCACCGCGCTACAGTTCCCCGTCCCTTCTGCCGATATGCCGCTACACAACGGAGAGGACTTCCATGCCTACAGCTAAAACGAAAATGAAGCCGACAGCGAATCCAAACCCCAGGCTTAAAGCCAAGGCTGCGTCTAAGAGGAAGATGAGCGCCTCTACGCCTAAGTCCAAAACGAAGCCCAAAACGAAGACCGAGGCAAAAGCGAAAGCGAGCGCCAAGAAATCCGTCCCTGTCAAATCCTCGCGTACGTCCAAGGATAAAGTGGTCGAGCCGTCCGCCGTTCCTTATAGACCATTGCTTCTCCCTGATACCGGTGAGGCACTCACGGATGTAGACTTCATAACATCGCTCGTGGCCGACGGTCGACTCCAGCACATCTTCGACAGCTACAAGATCCTCATTCCGTCGCTCGCGACTGCCGCGACTCTCACTGGACGTGAACTCGATAGAGTCGTCGAGGACTGTTTTCACGTCCGCCTGCGGGGCGAAGTCGGCCTCTCCCCGAAAGACTTGGCTATCTCTCTCCGTGCCGAAACAATCCTGCGCAACAGCGGCTACTACGACAACGACGATCTCCTCGATGACGACCTCTAGATCGACACACGCTGCGTGAGATTCGAGCTCACGGTGTCCAATAGCTGATGAAGGCTCATATTGGGCTGGTGGGATCATGTCAAAAGTTTCAACATGTCCTGCTGCGAATCCGTTGCGAAAACTTCACCAGACTCCCCCTTCTTCCCCCTCTTTTCCGAGGTGCATATCCTGGATAAGTTGATGGCTGCGGCTGTCTAACGCGTCCCAAATGGCATACAACGGCATGGTGGCTGGATGGCCACCGAGTCGATCAGCGACCTCCCACAGGAATGCCTGGAGGCGCACGAGGTTGTCGAAACCTAATTGGATCCCGTTCCCGAACAGGCGCACGGCCTCGTCCGGCATCACCGGGACGGTCAAAACAAGATATTCACAGGGCAAGCGTCGAACGAGGAAGAGGGCTTCGTTGATCGCCGCGAGCCGCTGGGCGTACTGATCATCCGGCGACGCGAAGGCCTGCTCCAACTGATAGAAGAGCCGTTGCCAGGCATCGAGCTGGTTGTCCGGCGTGCGTTGGGCGAATTCCCATCCGATCGTTTGGGCGTCTGACTGCGTGAGAAATTGGAATTGCGCCATATGAACCTCCCGGTTAAATTAGGAAGCGTGAGAAAGGTGGCCCTTGTGTCTACACTCGCGGGATGGGAACGCAAAAAAAGGACGGCGGCGTTACGCCAATGTATGAAGAGCCTGTGGAGCTGGACTGGGGAGAGGATAGTAGTTGTCTTCAAAACAGCCTATATTCCCACCCTCCTGCGGAGGCGGTTCTAAAATGCTGGGCCAGTAAGAAGCCGCTCTAACCGTGGGATGTCGCGCGCACCAGATCATCAAGCACCAGCTGACACGCTGCATGACCCTCTTTTTCTGTTACTTGATCGGGCTTGTCTTCCATTGGATAGATATCGATCAGACGGCCAGGCTATCTGATAAACAGCTTTAGCTTTGCGCCCAAGCTGATTCTCAAGTTTTGTTTTGACCAAAAGTCAAATTTGAAGGCAAGTTCCACTTATTTCGTTTGTTTCGCTTATTGCGCTTATTTCGTTTAATTGCTATATTGGATTTACATAATAGGAGAAGCCCATGGCCACGATGACCACTAGGACGAGAGAACCGATTGTGCCGACCGCACAGGACGCGGCGATAGCACGTGAAGCGAGCCGTATGCTGGCGCCTTATATCGACCACCTGGAGAATCTCCGATTCCAGGTCGGAGAGGACAGGAAAGCCTCCCAGAAACTCGCGCTGCCGGCATCGGCTATCCGGCTTCTGCTTGATCTCCTCACGGAGATGGCGGCAGGGAACGCCGTCACGCTCATCCCGGTTCATGCCCAGCTGACCACCCAACAAGCCGCCGATGTTCTGAACGTCTCCAGACCCTTTCTCGTGAGCCTTCTCGAAGAAGGGAAGATTCCCCATATTAAAGTCGGCACACACAGACGCATCCTTTTCGAAGATCTGATGCGATACAAAAAAGAAGTCGACAGGGAACGCCGCAAGGTCCTCGATGAACTTGTCAAACAATCAGAAGCACTGGGTATGGGCTACTGAAATTGGCGACGTTCACTGCATTATACGATGCGTGCGTCCTCTATCCTGCACCGCTGCGTGACCTTTTGATGGAGGTGGCGCTCACTGACCTCTTCCGGGCAAAGTGGTCTTCCATGATTCACGATGAGTGGATACGGTCGGTTCTGAAAAACCGCCCGGATTTATCTCCCGACGTTCTGAAGCACACCAGGGAACTAATGGATATGCACGTCCGCGACTGCCTGGTCGAGAATTTCGCAGACCTCATCCCTGCACTCCAGCTACCCGATCCAAAGGACAAACACGTTTTGGCCGCAGCTATCCGTGGCAGGGCCGACGTGATTGTCACCTACAATCTCAAGGATTTTCCAGAAAAAGACCTTCAGAAGTATGGCATTGCGGCCCAGCATCCAGATGAATTTCTCACACATATTCTGGATCTGGCTCCGGGCACCGTCTGCGCTGCTGCGCAAACGCACCGGAAAAGGCTCCGCAATCCCGGCAAGACAGTTGACCAATACCTTGAAGCTCTGGAGCGGCAGGCGCTTAATGAATTCGTCGCAGGTCTCCGGGCCTTCGCGGCGCTGCTTTAAGGCAGCAAGGAGCAGCTCTACCTCTCTAATGTGCGCCACATTACACCACTTCCTTTATCGAGGGCACGGTCTTTTTCCAGTAACCCCGCCAAATGTTAGAAACATTCCCTGAAGTCTGTGTATTCTCCTATACTTCAAAGCGACGCGTCCCCCGACACACTCCCAGCGCATTCCTGCAACATGTTACTGGGAGCCAGTTTGCGCTGATTCACAGTTGCAACTCAGAAACTTATCTGGTAATGATTCCATGATTGACTCAGTGATAACGAAGTATTGTTCCGCGGCGGCATCACTGAGCCGACGTATTCTCCACGCTGCTTCTTTTGTAAGCAGCACGGCCTCTCCCTCGCTCCACGCGTCGCAGAGGCAATCTAGAACCGGGGTCACTCCCGGTTCCTACCGGACAGCTCCATAGCGCGCTGTCTAAATCAAGGGCCTGGTTAGTTACATCAGGTCCTTTCACACATGTTCGTCGTCACCGTAGGCGACTTGCGGGCCACTGACACGTGTCAGCGGCAAACCACCGCACTATCTGCTGTCTGGTGACAGGGTCATTTCATAGCGTCGTGCCCACTACCTGAGGCAGCGAGGGTATTCGCACGACATATTTACGCGTTGGAGGTCCTATGTCCCCTGCAACTCTGCATGTTCCATTCATCAGCCAGCCATTGCACCTGCCTCCCCTCATGAGCGTCCCCTTGAGTGCTGACATGGTCACACTCGAATCTGCAGCCATCGAATTCACGTTACCACCCTATTTTCTCCGAACCTTGATCCAGCAAGGCTTTCTCCCTGGATATCTTCATGGAACTACAGGGATGATTCATCGAGAGGCGCTCCTGCAGTGGATGGCAGAACACAGCGTATCGAAATCTCCTGGGCATACTTCGCTTGTTGATCTGGTACGAGTGAAAGAAGGATTTAATACCTTTCTGCCTACGTTGGGCTGTACCCACATGTTTACTCTGACTTTTTGTATCGAAGTGGCAGTCGAAATGGCCCAGGACTTCCTGGTAAAGATGTACACCCGCTTCTCAAAGATTCTATTTGGCGGGACGTATTACCACCTTGGGAAGCGACGACGCCAGCCGCTCACACTCGCGTTTGGAGAATACGGGAGTGACTCTACCACTGTCCGCAAGGGGCAACGACGGAACCAGTTCGCTCGGGGTTCGTCGTCTGAATCAAGTTGGAAGACGATATCTGATCGTATGATCACATTCGGCAACAACCACTTTTTCCACTGGCATGGCTTGTTAAAGTTGACCGAAGAACAGCAGGCTAAACTCACGCGGAAGCACGTCAACAATGCGTCCCTCTCGTCCATCTGGAGAAAGATCGACCAACGATGTTTGGCCGTGTTCGTCGAGCCAATCCGGAGTCAAACCGATGCTGCCGGCTACGTCACAAAAAGCATGACGTCGCTCCCCTATACCTCCGTCACTGAACACCTCGTGATTCTGCCAATCCGCTAATCGCGGCGTTTCTGTCACTACATAGATGGTCCAGTTCTACCATGCGCTATGCCAAGGTAGTCCTGATCATGGCCCCCACCCGCCCGCCGTACGATGATCTCCATCTAACAGTATTCCTCTGCCCTGTCGCGGCCGCGGCGAAGGGCGGAGCACAGGGTGCGACGCCCGGGGGCCCGCTCTTCCCGTCGCGACGGCCACCCCTACATCAACGGACCGACCGAGCTCATAGAGCCACGGATTGGCCTCCCTAGCGGCTTGAGGTGGATCGTGTAGTGCTCAAGGTTGAGATTGCCTTCGCGACAAAGGAGTTCCAAGATTGCTGCAAGGCCTTGAGCAGCATCCCTGCGCATTGGAAGTCCATACCTCCATCAAGAACCCGCACTAAATGCCGCGCTTCTCACCTTCGAGCTTGGGAGTGTCGCTTTCAGGACCAGTCCGCTAAACGTGACGGGCTAGCCAAGATCAGGTCGTTCAGTCATACAACCGTGATAGCACGTGACCCCGCTCATCCCTGTTCGGCCTATGCGGCCTGTGCGTCTCTCGCTCCCTCTTGCTCCTGCCTCCTCCCAGGCACACCAGACCCGGGGCTCACCGGAAATCCGGGACTCACGGGGATCGACGCATGCAGAGCGACGGAAAGGCAGGCCCCGACGTCGGGCGATGAGCAGCACCCCGAATATCCGAGCCAGCGGACCAGCCAGTCGCGACTGACTCGCGTGAAGGCCCTCGCGTGAAGCAGAACGAAAAGAGAGAAGGCGCGGGAGGGACAGGAGGAGAAACACAGACCTCATCAACCCCCGGGCTCACCCCCGGTCCAGGCTCACGAAGACACCGGCTCACGGTCGGACGGCATCAGCCGGACCGGCTCACCAGCAGGCCACGGCTCACCGGGACCAGGCGACTCACGGGGACCGGCTCACGGGGGAAAGAAAGAGCCCGTCACGCGAAGGTGAGGAACGAAAGCAGGAGAGGGAGGAGTCGCGGGAGGGCGGCAGAGGCAAGAGGCAGGAGGGAGGAAGAGGGGCCAGGCCGCTTCGCGTGAGGGACGGGACGAGAGGCGAGGCCGGCCAAGCCCGGGACGGGCGCCGGGATGGCGGACGGAGGGGCCGTTCGGGGAAGGAGGAACGTGGAGCCTGGGGAGCGCCAGGGGGCCTTGAGAGAGACGCCACACCGACAGGGTCTATCCCTATCCGCAAGACCCCACCGCAAGAGCATGCGCCCGATCGCGTAAGTTCACGAATCTAGACGCGTATTCGTCCCGAAGTCGACTAGAGTCGTGTTCGCGCGTGAAAGAAAAAGTCTAGTCGTGCTGTAGTCGACTTCGCGCCAAAATCGCCTTAATTCTCCGCGACATCGACCTCCTCCCTCTTAGCCTTCAAAAATCTACGTAGTCACCACACCGCAAGAGCTGGAATTCGGGGGTTTGGACAGGGTGAATGAGGGAAAGGATTGACAGGCAGGCTATCGAGGCATCATGCTATCGATATGGCACCCAAGAAGACCGAGACCGTCAAGAAGTTGTTTCATGTGTCGCGACAAACCTCTGAACAGCTCCGCCTCGAATCCTTCAAGACGAGGAAGAGCCAGTCAGAGATCGTGCGCCAAGCCCTCACGCTCTGGTTCGCGCGAGAGAACAAGAAGCATTAAGCGGCCGCGAGCGCGTCGCCCGTCGCGACGGGTGTGTCCATGACTCCCGGGACCACCGGCGCCTGGGCTTGCTCGACGGCGTCCGCCGGAGCCGTGGACTGATTCGCCGGGGTATCTGTTTGATCCACCGGCTTCATCGCCGCCATGACGGATGCCGTCGAAGCATCGAAGTCTTCCATCGTGACTCCGCACTTCTTCGCGAGAACATCTTCCAGCACTTTGCACTTCGTCGCCAAGCGCATGGAGTCGCCGGCTAGGACCCGGATCATCTGGGTGAGCGCCGACAGTTGGGCGTCCCGCCGGATCCCCGCCGTCTTCTGTTTGGTCTTCCACCCCTTCCCCTTGCCCTTATCCTTGCCCTTGCCGTTTCCCTTCGCGTGATCCTGCGTTAAATGAGCCACGATTGAATCCTCCCTGGTGAATCAGTTGAGCGCGCCCATCCCGTCACTTCTCGCACGCGGCTGACCTCACAATTAAGTCTGTCAATCCCCTCTTTTCCCCTACTTTCACCTTGACAGCCTGTGATATTGTGCTATATCAATATCACGCTATCGCACGCCCCACCCCTCACCCAGGAGCCCCCCCGCATGAACGATCCCATCGCCATCCTCACGCATGTGACCGGATCCATGATCCTCGACGCCCGCCAGACGATCGAAGCCGTCGGCTCCGCCCCGGACAGCTTCGCGACAAATGAGCGCTTGGCCGCCTATGCGTTGTTGCTCCAGGCCCGTGAATGGCTGGCGGCCCCGGCGATCGAGCAGGCCACCCCCTATAACGGCCAAGAGTTTGACGGCCTGGGGAACCAGGCACTCCAAGACCATGTCGCGTTATTCTCGACGTTGCCTTCACGCGAGCAATACGAGAAGGTGGTTCAACTGGGCCAGCTCCTCCAAAGCACCCATGACGACTTTCAGTTTGGGAATGGCTTGGACGGGCTGGACCGCCCGGCGGCCGCGGCGTATTTTCAGGTCTCCCGGATGTCGGTCATGCTTCACGCGTTTCTCCTTCCCCTCCTCGTCCTGATCGGGCTCCTGTTCGGCACCCCCAAGGCGCAGGCGTCGGACGATCCCGCATTTCTCGCGAGCCAAGTCATTGAACGATGGACTGCCGACGCGCTCCCGTTGATCCAGAAGAAGGACCGGGTGGCCGTCGGACCCATCACGTGGCCGGTCGACTCGCAGGCGAACCTGGGGACCTATAAAAGCGGACCGGCGATGCGGGGCGCGCTGGTTGCCCGTCTCGAACGAGCCGGGGTCCGGATCGTGAACGAACAGGACGACCATGACGTCTTGTTGTGGGGTGGCGCCTTCGACGGGATCACCCGGTCCCGCGCCTATCTCTTGAAGACTGATCCGCTCGGTCGCACTCACATATCCTCTCGCGTGAATCTGATCGCGCCGGTCTGGGGCGACGAGCGTCCCTATGGCGCCTGGCAGCCCCATCTCGAGCGCTTTGCCACACAGATCGCCGAGGGACTCGTGGTGACCAAACGAACCCGGATCACTCTGAATCCCCACGCCGCCGACTTGGAGGGGCAGCGGATCCATGGGGCGACGGAGAGCGTCCATCATGCCCTCTTGCCGCTCCTGATCGAGGCGCTGACCAGCCAAGGGATCGAGGCGTATCTGCCGACCCCCAGTGGGCCAATCATGCAGCTTCAGATCGGCGTGGAATGGCCGACCCTCACCGTCGTCGGGCGGCACCCCGAAGATGTCCGCGAGGTGGTCCATGGCGCCACGGTCCATGCCTGGACGATCGCCCGACGCGGCCCCAACACCCTGATGGCCGGGCCGCTGACCCTCGCCCTCTCCTGGCCGTCCGGCGCCCGGGTCGTGTCGAACGTCGAGCAGCTCCAGACGCTACTCGTGGACCTCCCTTGGGAATGGACGATCGACGGGGCCAAGATCTTGAACGATGAGCGCAGCTGGCATGCGCAGACCCACGCCTGGTGGGCGGAGAACGCCCGGGAACATCGAAAGAAGACCGAAGGCATGTTGTCAGGCAGCCTCGCGCGAATCACCGCGGAACATCAGCGGGCGACGCAGGACCTGAAGGACGCCTGGAAGGCCTCACCCAGCCAAGTGGTGCCGCAGGAGATTAAAGAGAATAGCGCGAAACTCGAACGCCATCTCCGCCCGCTGGCCGAGTCGTTAGAGCGCCAACGGCTCCGCGGGGAAGCCTACGACCTGCCCTATCCACGCGGCTAACCGAGAGGAGCAGGAGAGACTGTATGGATCTTGTGATGATGGACCTGACCGACGACGACCTCTACCAGCAAGCCGCCGCGCAGGCCGACGTGCCGATGGCGGACTACTACGAAATGCTCTATGACCGGTTTGTGCTCCTCCTCCGGCTCCGGCATGTCCTCGTGGTGCCCTCTCGTGAGGAGCGGACCGTGTTCCATGACGACGCGGGACGCCTCGTGGAGGCTGTGATGCTGGGCGCCCTCCTCCATGAAGATGGCGGCGTGCGGCTCATGCGGGCCTTTGCCTATCGCGTCGCGCATCGCCTCGGGGTTGAGACCTATGCCGACCTCTCGCGCTGTTGGCAGGGCCTGGGAGACTGGGGACAGGCTGAGGAAGAGCCAGAGGACTAGCGCGGGGTCGGCTCCGCCCGTCCGTCCTTATCACATGCAGCCAGTCGCGACTGGTTTCTGTCCGCGATTGACCAACCATTCCTGACCACCACGTTTCATATTTGCATTACGATGACACCTTGTGTACCTTTTGACCGCTTCGTCGAGTCCGTGCTCGCGAAAGTGGTTCCATCCACGACACAGAAGAGATACGTCCCCATGGATTACGAGAAACTCTCTCGAGCCGCGCTCATTCGCCTGCTTCAGGAGCAGGAATCCGCCCTCCTCGAAAGTGGACAAGACGGCATCACCATGAACTACACGGGACGAACGGCCCCGTGGCAGATCATTCGTCAGGTTAAGCCTAAGCTCAACCGTATCCTCAAAAAATTGTCCGTGGGCGACGAGAACACCCAGTCGGAGAACGAGCTGTGGGACGGCGAAAACCTCTCCACCATGGTGACCCTCTATAAATACCGCGGACAAGTCGATCTGATCCTCACCGATCCGCCCTACAACACCGGCGAAGACTTCCGCTACAACGACAAATGGGATACGGATCCGAACGACCCCGACCTCGGCGACCTCGTCCCTAAGGACGACGGATCCCGGCACAGTAAGTGGCTCCGATTTATGACGCCGCGAATCTGGATGATGAAAGAGATGCTGAAGCCCGGCGGCGTGATGGCGGTGTGTATCGATCACCGGGAACTCTTTCGTCTGGGGATGATCATGGACGAGATTTTTCGCGAAGAGAATCGCCTGGCGATCATCAACTGGCAGAAATCCGCGGCGCCTCGGTCCGACAGTAGCCACGTGTCCACGTCCACCGAGTATGTGCTGGTCTACGCCAAGGACATCAATAAGGCCAGAACCGAGAGCCTGGCGCGCCAAGAGTCGGATAACACACGCTACTCCAATCCGGACCATGACCCCAATGACGAGTGGCGGGAAGGCAATCTGACCGCCCGCTCGTATTCCGCCAAAGACGACTATGCTATCCAGTCCCCGTTCACCGGCGCCGTGCACTATCCGGCCGGCCACGGCGCGTGGCGCCATCCGAAACGGAACATTATTAAGTGGCTCGCCGAGTGGGGCACGGAGTACGTGGAGCGCGATATCGGCGACGGCAAAGAACCCGCTCTGATGGTCAAAGGCGCGTCGGTGGAGATGGTGCCGAAGAGTGTCGCCAAGAAAGCTACCTATCGCCTGAAGAAAGGCCCCTGGCCGTTTGTGTGGTTTGGACGAGATGGCCAGGGTCGGCCGCGCGTGAAGACGTATCTCGAATACCTGAAGCGCGGCAAGGTGCCCGTCACCTATTGGGCCGAAGAAGACCCCGGGTTCCCCGCCGAGCTCGAGGCGACCTCCTGGGGATTTAAGGAATCTGGCCGGACGAATGACGGGGTGTCGGAACTGACCAGCATCGTCGGCCCTGGCCACGGCTTCACCACCGTGAAACCGCTCAAGCTATTCAGGAAGATCATCCAAATCTGGTGCCGCCCCGATGGCATCGTCTTGGATCCGTTCGCCGGATCCGGGACCACGGCCCATGCCGTCCTTGAGCTCAATCACCAACAAGAGGCCTCGCGCCGCTTTCTCCTGATCTAACAGGGAAATACCGACAAAGGGGACCACTACGCGAAGACGCTCACGGCCGACCGGATCCATCGCGTCATTACAGGAGAGTGGGCGTCTGGGAGCCAGAAACCGCTCCCTGGTGGATTCCGGTTTGTCGAACTGAAACGAGAAAAGATCGACGCGGACGCCGTTAATGCGCTCGCTCGCGAAGAGATGGTGGACCTCCTCTTGACCAGCTACTGGGACAAGTCTGAAAAGGCCAAGTCCTATCTTCGCCGCTTGCCCGCGGGGAGCCACCGGTTCTTGTTCGCCGTCAATGCAAAAAATGAGGGATTCTTTCTGGTCTGGGAGGCGTCCGGTCAGCCGTCCGTCCTGAACCGCGACGTGTTCCGTGCGATTGTCGAAGAGGCCAAGTCTGCCGGCTTGGTCTCCCGCTATCACGTCTACGCCTCCACGGCGCCCTATACCGGGGCCAGCGTCGAGTTCTACAAGATCCCCGATAAAGTCCTGGAGCACATTGGCTTCAGCGCCAAGTCCGACGCCTACCACAACGATGAGCGGGACGATGCTTGAGCTGAAGACGTTTCAGAGTGAGTCCGCGGATCTCATCGCGAAGCGCTACACTTTTTTCGCCACGCATCCAGACCGTCCCACAAAAGGAGGCAACAAGCCCCGCCCCTTCTTTCAAGCGCTCTCTGCGATCACCGGCGCCGGCAAGACGCCGATCCTCGCGCAAGCCGTCGCCCGCATGCGGCTCACGATGGAGATCGAACCGATTATCTTCTGGATGTCGAAGGCCAAGTCCGTGGTCGCCCAGACCTATACCAACTTCTCCCCGGGCGGCAAATATTTCGACATCCTCGAGGGATTCCACGTCATCACGGTCCCCGAACTCACGCCCTGGGGCATTACCGACGGATCCACGCCGCTCATCGTGATGGCCACGACAGGGCTCTTCAACAATAAGGAACAGGCCGAAGGATCGCTCAACGTCTATAAACGCGACCAGGACCTGTTTGGCGATCAGTCCCCGTGGGAACGACTCATTGAACGACAGGCCAATGGCAAGCGGCGTCCTCTCATTATCGTTTACGACGAAGGACACAACCTGTCCGAACAGCAAACCGAGATCTTGGCAGAGCTTGAGGCCGAGGCCTACCTCCTCGCGAGCGCCACTCTCAAGCTTCCGATGAAGTTCCAGAAGTCTGTCATTCAACACATTCATATATGGGTCGAAGATACAGACGCGCCTGACCAGTTCAAGAAACTGAAGGCCACCAACGATCAGGGACAGCCGGAAGCCGAGCGGTTTATTACGACCGTGGTAAATAGCCAGCACGTGGTGCTCTCACAGCTCGTCAAGAAGGCGATCCAGTTCGACGGCACCACGGCGCCGATGGAGTATTGCCTCGATGACCTCATCAAGCGGATGAAGGTCCTCACCAAAGAGATTCAGGCGCGCTCGCTGGGATTTAAGCCCAAGGCCATCTACGTCTGCCGCACGAATATCACCGACGAGGGCGACCGGGATGACGTCCACAAGCCCTTTGCACAACGGCAGGCCCCGCCGATTAAGATCTGGCGCTACCTCGTCGAAGAGAAAGGCATCGATCCGGCTACGATTGCCATCTATGCAGACCTCAAGTTTGCGCCTGGGAACAAGCCCGCCGCCGTCAATCTCTTCTCCAAGGGAGATAACGATTTCGACGCGTTCTGCGCGGGCAACTATCAGCACATTATCTTCAACCTGGGCCTGCAGGAAGGGTGGGACGATCCCGCCTGCTATCTCGCGTATATCGACAAAAGTATGGGCTCCACGATCCAGGTCGAACAGGTCATTGGCCGTGTCCTCCGGCAATACGGCGCTACTCACTATGACACCCCGGCCTTAAATAGCGCCCATTTCTTTCTCCGAGTCGATAAGCGCACGGTCTTCACCGACGCCATCACCCATGTGAAGCAGAAGCTCGTGGCCGACGGCGCGCCGATTGAGATCGTCGACTACTTCACCGCCGGGAAGGACGCCTCCGGAGCCCTAGACGTGGACCCACGCCCCGTGAAGGCCCCGCTCCATCATGTCTTTGTCGATTCGACCGAGGCAGAACAGAAGATTGCGGGGATCATCAAGCTCTTCCCGACCTTCGTCGAAGGCACCCCTGATACCGTCGCGGAAGCCCACAAAGCCACCCACGTGGTGGACCTCACGAATCCCGACGCTCCAGAGTCGGTCAAATGGCGCGTGGACAGTCATACCAACGCCGTCAGGCTCCGCTGGCTGATCACCACGGCGATTCGGTCCCGGTCAGGACGCGCGCTCTCCGTCGTCAACCTGAAACACCCTAAGTTCGATGTCCGAGTCCAGATCCAAAGTCTGGCCGATACGCAGACCGAGATGCTGGCACAACAGATCGTCACGGCCTATTTCCAGTTCTCTGATCTAGCGTATGAGAGTTCGGAGCCGTTCATCTTCGGCACGATGCGAGTCCCCAAACACGCGCCGAGCTTTACCCATTCGCTCTATCCGCGCTATGGCGGGCTCAATAAGCCGGAACTCGCCTTTGCCGAGGCGTTAGACCAGGACGGCTGCCTGTGGCACCGCAACTCGCCCGCGGGCGGGTTTCATATTCCCCTCCTCTCCGAAGGGGACGGAAGTGCATTTTATCCGGACTTTATCGCGTGGAAGAAGAACAAGATCTACTGCCTGGATCCGAAGGGCGGGCATCTCCTCTCCGATGCGGTCGCGCGGAAGCTGTTTGATATTCAGGAAGACGGCACGAGCAAGATCCTCGTGCGCTTCATTTCAGAAGGCACCCAGTCCAAGCTCCTAGAGAAACCGGCACCCGGTGGCTTCACTGTCTGGAAGATGAAGTCGGGCTCCCCGACTCCGATTCACGTCCAGACGCTCCAACAGGCCGTCGCCGAATCACTCAAGTAATCAGGATCCCGCCACCCCACACCAGTGCCGACCGATCAGAAGCCGCCCGCGTTGGGCCGGCTCTCCCCCACCCGCCTCATCGAGGTCAGCCAGTCGCGACTGTCAGCAGAATGCTCCCGGAGCTGTACCTGCACGAGCTGTCCACGGGAGACTTCGATCTCGCGCTGCGTGGCCTGCCGGGCGAGGGCGCGCCGCTGTCGGCGAGCTCAATCTAACGGCTCAAGCCCGCTTCGAGCACCGGCTGGAGCGTCCAGGGGAGATACCGGGCGCGCTCCCGGACCTTTGCCTTGATTCGTGTCCAGACGGTCTTCCATTGCTTCAACCTCAAGCCCTCCCCTGCCCCTCAACATTCTTTGCAGCCACAGAGACGGCAGGGAATACGACTGGACTCGCGCGAAACTGGCGGCCTCACGGCTCCACAACGCACGCAGCGCGTCGCATCCTCCCAGTCATGACGTGTCTTTCCAATCTGGCCGTTATACGGCTCAGACAGGTTGAGAATTAGGCATCACCACAGGAAGGGAGGGCGCGATGTTAGACACCAACGATCGGCAGTGGCTGGACCGGATCACGGCGCATAGCGTGGAGCTGATCTTGCTCAATCAGGCGAAGGAGCGGCTGGACCGGCGGACGCTTGAGCACATTGGGTTTTTACTGGAGGACGAGGGCGCGCTGGTGGTGTGGGGCAACCCGGACGGGCTGGATGACGTCTTCACGGTCCGACATCACCTCGCGACAGATACGCACCTCGCCGGCACAATCAACGCCCCAGTCCCGGACGCGAGCATCCCTGTCCCGCGGCGCCAGGCGGTCTTCTCTCCTTCTTTCCCGGCGATGATCGCGACGTGGGCCATCCAGGCGTTAAGCCGGCAAGGGGATCTCGTCTTAGGCATTGGGACGATTCGAGGGGTGGTCCAGGACGTGTGCCGGCAGAACGCCCGTAAGGGGTTGGAGCTGGCCGTCCAGACGCTACGAGTGGAGCCGCCGGAAGGCGGTTGGCCTGGATACCCGGAACTCACGGATAAGGAATGCCTAGAGAGATTTAAGACGAAATGGGTCAAGGATGCGAACGGGTGCCACCTCTGGCAGCCAAATACCGACGAGGACGGCTATGGTCGGTTTTCCGCGATCGGTCGACAGTATAAGGCGCACCGGTTCGCCTTCTCTGCCGAGTTTGGCCCACTGGTGAATACGCGGCTCACCCTGGGCCATGAGTGTCAAGTCAGACGGTGTGTGAACCCCTATCACCTCCACGCCGAGCCCGGCACCGATAATACGGCAGAAATGTGGCGGGATAAGCGCGCGCGGGAGCGTGGCGGGAAGTAAACCCTCTTCAGGCGGCCTGGTGGATCAACTGGGCCGCCCTCTCTCTCTCTCTCTCTCTCTCTCTCTCTCTCTCTATTGCAGCCGGATCGGCATCACATACGCCCGCGACGCGGGCCCCGCGGGATCCACGATCGACACCGCCCCGGTTGGCCCCTCTTGTTGAAGGACCACCGCCTCTCCGTCTAACGCGCCCAGCGTATCCTGGAGATAGTCAGCCTGGAATCCGGTCCGGAAGGGCGTCCCCATATAACTCCCAGCCAGCGCCTCCTCTGCCTCCCCGTGCTCCGCAGACTTCGCAGTGACCACCGCCCCGCTCTCGGTGTATTCCAGCGCGATGAGGCCGTTAGTTGTGACGAGCGCCGCTCGTTTCACTGCCGCCGCCAGCTCCTCACGTGAGACCGTCAGCGCGTTGGGCGCCAGGCGCTTGGGCGCGAGGGCTCGCCAGTTCGGATACGGGCCTTCAATGAGCCTCGAGGTCAGCGCAAACGATCCCGCCTGCATATGGACGAGACGTTGATAGGAGATGCCGATGATCAACTCCTCCACGCCGTCCAATTGCTTGGCGAGCTGAACCACGGCTTTCCGGGTGATAATTCCGGACCACGCTACCCCTTCAGCCCCGTGGACCTCGAGGGTTTCGACGCAGAGTCGGTGTCCGTCGGTCCCCACGGCCGTCAGGATGCCGTCCGCGAGGTCGAGCGAGAGACCGTGTAAGGCGAACTTGGCGCCGGTCTCGCCGACCGCGTAGAGCGTCCGTCGCAGGATCCCGCGACATGCCGCCGCGTCCAGCCGGACGCCGTTCTCGACCAGCGATTCAGGTACGTCAGGAAATTGATCAGGGTCCAGGCCAGCGAGCGCATAGCGAGAACTTCCCGCGACGAGCGTGGCTTTGTGCTGCTTGATCGTGATCGTCAACGGGACGTCGGGCAGAGCCCGGACGATGTCATGGAGTTTGCGGGCTGGCAGGAGGGCCCGGCCTGGCGTCCCCGTCGCGACGGCCGCCGAGGCTCGGCAGGCGATTTCGTTGTCTGTAGTGGTGAGAGTCAGCGTATTAGGTGAGAGAGAGTCGACGGTCAGAAGGACGGAGGACAGGGGGCCCCGTCCGTCCCACCGATGACGGCATTAAGGGCATGCGAGAGCTCCCGGGCTTGCAGAGTCAGCTTCATCAATTACCTCTTCTCCCGTCGCGACGGGTGTGAGAGTGGCTTTGGCCCGCTGGTTCCGGCTCCAGTTCCGCGCGCGAGTGCGCTCCAACTCTTGGTCCCGCAAATACCGCAGGCGCCGCGCGGTCCGCTCGCACGTCCGACACAGCGTGTTCGCGCCGCCGCTGGCGACGTAGGGCCGGAATGCGGCGACAGGGTGCCATAGCCGACAGACGCGACAGTAGCGCTCCGTGCCGTCGTCGGCCGTCTGGCGGGTCGGTGCGCCGCGCCATGAGCGGGTGGGCTTGTCTGGGGCCGTCGCGACGGGCGCGTCATGGGCGGTCTCCGTGGGCGCGGTGAGCGTGGGTGATTCGGGGGTCTGGTCGGGTGTCATGGTTCATGCCTCCTACATTACAGGTTATCCGTCAATCGTCCACGACGCGTGAGACGGTTGAAACGCGTGAGACGGTTTTTTAGATGCTTACAAGATAAGAGCGAGGACATCGGAGTGTTGAACGAAAAGAGGGACGGCTCACGAGGAGTTCTGGCGAGCGCGGCGGGCTGGTCAGCGGTCCCCGTCGCGACGGGCGAGATGCGCGCCGCACACATAGCACGAGGTGCCGCCCGATCGGATAAACCCCCACCTATAGATCACGTCCCGATCGGTAGGCTACTCGCAGGTGAGGCAGCGCACGAGAATGTGCCGCTGGCCGCGGTGATCGATATAGCCAGGCCCTACCACGACGCACTTCGGAAATCGATCGCCGACGCTGACCTGGGGCAGCGACCCGCGCCGCGCCCGTTGTGCCCCGCGCTTTGCGATAGGGTTGTCCTCCTCTGGTCATGGGACGATGAGAGAAGAGGCGAGCGGAGAGATAGAGGCCCGGGAGGGCCTAGTGCTGGCGTGGTTTGAGCGGAGAGGAAGAGGAGAATAGGTGGTTTACGCGAGGAGCAAGAGGGAGGAGGCATCGGACCCGCCTCCCTCTTGCTGGTGGGATTAGATGATCGTGCCCTGTTGCTTGTCGCGCTTCTGGACCAGATAGGCCACGGCTTGCTCGCGCGTCTTCCCGCGCTTCAAATGCCCCATGATTGATGCCACGGTGAGCCCGTGCCGCGCCGCCAATTCCACAATCGTCTCGGGCGGGTTCAACATCCGCTCGACCGCCTCCTCGGGCGTCAGCCCCTGCCGCATGTGATACTGAATACCGCCCGTCGTGAGCCCGTGCCGCGCCGCCAATTCCACAATCGTCTCGGGCGGGTTCTTGACCCGCTCGACGGCTGCCTTAAACGTGAGCCCCTTCTTCATCCAGTATTGGACCTTGCGACACGAGACCTCCGCGCGACGACACGCCTCCTCCACATTCAACGATCCGTCCTTGTGGTGTGGCACCGCCGTGCGCCCCTTCATCGCGCGGATCCGGCTCCGGTCCCCGGTCCGAATCCGCTTCAGCGCCTCCTCAATCGACAGCTTATTGATAATATGCTGGCGCCGAAACGCTTCGGGACTCACGCCGAATTTTTCGGCGGCCTGGGTGAGAGTATACGTCACGCCCTCGATCTCCACAGGGATGTTTGCGCATGTGTTGTTCGCCTGCTCTTTGTAACTCGCCCACTTAATGTTTGGCTCGACGGTGCCATCGGGGCGTTTGATCATCACATAGCCCTGATCATTATCGATCCGTTCCACGGTTGGTTTCCCCTCCGGCCGGTCCCCCATGACCTCGTAAAATTGCTCAAACTTCCCAAGGTTTTCCTCATCGTATTTCCGACCCTTGGCGATATACGCGGGATCCCGCTTGGCGCGTCCCTTGGCGTTTCGCCACCCGTTGTACTCCGGCGTGCGAGACATGCCGTGCGTCGTTGTTTTTCCGGTATTCGCGCAGCTCTTGCATCGTCGCCCACCACTCCGAATGAAGTCACGGGAATAGGACACACGGCGGATGGCCGCCTTCTCCTTTGGGCACGACTTACAGACGATGTCCAGCCATTGGCTCCCCTTCTCGTCAATAATCAGGCCACCGACGACCCTGCATTTCGGATATTCGGCCAGCGGCGGCGGCATACGGTTCCAATGTGCCATTCCTCACCTCCAGTTAATAGTGAGAACATGCGACGACAGCGGCCCTGGCGGGACGCGTAGGGAGGACAGACGAGCGGCACTTTTGGCAGGTTCTCGCGAGAAGTAAAGAGAGACGTAGAGATGGAGTGGCTAACTGGCTGGCTGAACCCGTCGCGACGTGTCGTTTTACCCATAACCTTGCCGATTGGCAGGGTTATTCTTCAATACTGGCCTGGCAAGGTTATTCTTCCTCAAGAAGGGGAAAACGTGCGGAGCAACCCACCCTGGAGAAAGCTAGAAAATTCTCGCTTATGGATATACTCACACGCCGAATGGCGGAACATTGTCGAAGCGACGGCCCGGCTGGGCGTGTCGATCGGGCAGGATGGGTTGTCCGCGTGGTTGTCCGCCCGGGCGCGGGAGGCGGAGGAATCCAATCGGTCAAGGACTTAGGACGTCGCCATCAGCCGGGCAAGAGCTGGAGAGACTCCGATATTGGGGGACATGCATAGGACTCTATCAATCTCCCCAACCCGATCTGCCCTTCTGGGAGCAGAGCCTGCCGCCAAGAATTCGAATGCTCCACACTGCATGCAAGCGATTACCCCATGCGTCTCCTGATCCAACCCGCAAATACCAGATACAGGGCAACCACAAACAGCATGCCTCCCAGGACATACAGTCCCAGCCACATGCCGCTTGGAGCGGCATGAACCATTCCCAGGAGAATGCTGAGCGCCGCAAAGCCCACCACGTATCCCAGCGACAGACAAAAGATCGTAGTCGGCAGCCGCTTCAGAAAGGCGTACCAGACGAGATGCTGCTCCGATCCCGGGGGCAGCTCAAACAATCGGCGCTGGTGCTGTTCACTCTGCGTCATAGCCGGTTCTCCAATCCTGTTGGCAGATCAATGCGGGGCTGGTGCACCGATGCTCCCTCTTTCTACCCGTATCACATCCCCTCGTTAACAGTGACCGCAGTCCGACCCGACTCACGCTCGCCAGCATTCCATTCACGGAGTACCATACAAACCTTCAGGTGAGGAGTCCACAGCCATGACGGCGCTCTGGTGGGTCCTGGGAACAGCGATTCTTGTCCCCTTCCTCAATTTCTTCATTGGAGCCCGACCTCCCACGTTTCAGACTGATGATGATCCTTTCCGCTACGGTCTGCGCTATGAGTCTGTGGCGTTCCAGACCGTGGACGGACTCACACTGCGCGGCTAGTTCATTCCGGCGTTCTCCGACAGTGGACGCTCGGCCCCTGAATAGTCGAACATACCGACGCAGCCATGTAACACCATTATTGTGGAACATGGCTACCCATTTGACAAGGCAAACATCTTAAGCCATGCGCTATTTCCTCATGCCCGCTTCCATCTCCTGCTCCCCGATTTCCGCTACTTCGGAAACAGCGAGGGCGCCTATACCACAGCTGGCTCGCTGGAAACACAGGACGTCGCAGCGGCAGTCTCGTATCTCGAACAACGGAACGAGGTCGATCCGGAACGCATCGGCGCCCTAGGATTCTCGATGAGCGCGGCGGCGTTTCTGCTCGCCCGCCATCCAGGGATCAAAGCCATCGTAGCCGACAGCGCCTACGCGACGCTGGAGGATCTGATCGGCAGCTAGTTCTTCTTTCTTCCGGGTCCTCTGAAATGGACTCGATGCAGTTACTCGTCGGCGCCTGAGGCCCGATCCAACGCCACCACGGTATGAAAGAGACCTTGGGTCAGCTCAGCCATTGATCCATAGTCCAAGGTCTCCGGCAGATCTGTGCTTTGGTGATAATGCGGGTTCCGGTAGAACGCCGTATCCGTCAGCATGACCGCGGGATAGCCTTCCTTCCAGAACGAACTGTGATCGGATAAATCGACGCCGGGAATCCACCAGGGTCCGGTGAAAGTCTCCACCGGCAAGGCCGGGTGCGCCGTGAGTGCGTCACGAACGCGGTCCTGTAAAGGCACTGACACGGAGTTGCTGACGACCGTGATGAAGTTGCCCGTGGTCGGATAGCGCCACCGGAGCCAGAACAACGGGAACGACTGGCTCCCTTTGACTTGTGAATAGTAGCCGACCATCTCCAGTGAGAGCATCCCCTCGATCTGTTCTCCGCGTTCTTTCAGACTGCGGGCATAGACACGGCTGCCCATCTGCCGGCTCCGAAAAAACGGCGGCTCTTCCAGGGTGAACGCGACAAAGCGCACGGTTTTGCGAAATCGAGTCTCGGCATGCAGGCGCGCCAGCTCAAGGAGCACGGCCACGCCGCTGGCATTATCATCGGCGCCGGGTGTCCCTTCCACTGTGTCGTAATGGGCTCCGACGACCAGGATACGGTTAGGCTCCTGCGTTCCTCGCCGCTCGACAATGATGTTGCGATAGGTCCGGCCCTTGACCTCGTATGGCTGGAACGTGACCGTATAGCCGAAAGATTCAAACGACCGCGTCACGAAATCGGCCGCAGCTGAGAGGTTCGCCTCATCGCGATAGCTCCGCGGCCCGATGGTCTCGGCCAATGTCCGCACACTCGTTTCGAGACGCTCGCGTACATCGGGAGCGACAACAACCAATTCGCCGGACTCCACAGCAGTCACGCTCTGACACAGCATCCCCGTCCACAGAACCACAAGCCCTCCCAGTATGAAATGCAACCCCACCCAGCCTACCCTTGTCCTTTGGTGGTCGTGGCCTCCACATTCGTTACAGGAGCCAGCGCCACGACGGCGTCGCGAATCGTCTGAGTCGCCGCCTGATAGGTGTCGCGCCCCTGACGCTGCCATTCATCAATCAACTCCCGGGTCACAATGACAGGCCGACCAACCGTGAGCGAGACCGGGTTCGGACGAGGCCACCAAGCCCCGACCGGCCAAGCCTGAAAGGTTCCCTCGATCCAGATCGGAATCACCGGAACGCCGAGCTCACAGGCGAGGATGCCGATGCCGGACCGAAAGGGCTTGAGGGTTCCATCGACGGAGCGCTGTCCTTCAGGAAAGACCAACAGGCCTCGGCCCTTTCGCAAGACAAGAGCAGCCGATTGGAGCGCCGTGATGAGAGAAGCCTCCATACCCACTGGGATCACACGGGCCAGGCGCGCAACCCATTGCATGAGGGCGCCGCGAAAATACGTCTGCAATCCGATCGAATAGAGTCGTCTGGACACCATCGCAGGAACCGCCGCTACGATGACGAACGGATCGAGGTAACTTGTGTGGTTGGCCGCCAGCAAAAACGGCCCGTTTAACGGTAGATGGTCCACTCCGGTGACGCCGAGGCGGAACCCCATCTGAAACACCAGCCGCAGCAACGTTCGTACGAATGCCGCGAACAACCGATGCGACCAGGTCGGTGGTGTCAGGAGCATGTCTCTGAGTTCAGCCGGCGGCTCAGCCTTGAGGATGTCGTTCCAGGACTGGACACCTTGCCCAGTAGCCGCTTTGTCGCTCGTCTGGGCGCTCACCCGCTCGATCAACTCGCGGACCGTCATGACCTCATGGGCCAGCGAATCCGGCAGGTGGCCGAACGACCGTTCGAGCGCCGACACCAGTTCCACGCGTCGCAGTGAATCGAACCCCAGATCGAGATCCAAGTGATCGCCTGGCACGAGGCGGCGCTCCTTCTCCACGAAGGGTTGAAACGCACGGACGATAACGCGCGCCACTGCAGTCTCCATGAGAGCCTGGTCTGTCTCAGAAAGCGGTTGAGCGGGTTCAGCCGTTTCGCCGGCGGCCTTGACCATCGCGGCCACCCGGTAGCGCTGAATTTTTTCCAACCGGGTGCGCGGCAGCGGCGTCGTCACAATCGTCAGCCCGCTGATCCGTTTGTACGATGGCACGGTCAAGCCAATCCTCGTCAACTCGTCTTTCACCAGTTGGCGGATATCCACGATCTTGAGCGTTTTGATGTACTCAAAGTTCGGTACCACCACTGCATGCAGGCCCTCCCCGCCTTCGCCAGCACGGGCTGTGCCCACGATGCAGATCTCGCTGATCGCCGGACTACGTTGGTACTGGGCTTCGAGCTCCTCCGGCACGATGTTCTTGCCGCCCGCCGTGACGATCAGTTCCTTGGCGCGCCCGGTCAGGAACAGATGGCCGTCCTGATCCAGGTACCCAAGATCGCCGGTGGAGAACCAGCCGTCGCGAATTGCGTCGGCTGTCGCCTGCGGATTCGCGTCGTACCCTTGCATCACGTTGGGACCTTTGACGGCCACCTCCCCGACACCGGCGGCATCGGGCTTCACAACGCGCACCTCCACGCCGGGAATCGGCACACCGACTGAGCCGAGTTTCGGTTTCGCCAACGGTGTGAAGGTCGCCACCGGCGCAGTTTCCGTAAGGCCATAGCCCTCCAGCAACGTGAAGCCGAGGCGGAAGAAGTCTCGAGCCACCTCCGGATCGAGCCGCGCCCCGCCGCTCACCAGCACACGCAACGAGGGGCCAAGCCGATGGTGCACCGTGGCAAACAACACACGGCCGAGGTTCACCGTCGTATACCGACGCACGACTCCTGAGAAGGCCAGCAACAGACGGGCCACCAGGCGAATCGGCAGCGGGCGCCGGCTGATGCCCTCGAGGATCCCCCGTCGCACCATCGCGAAGACCTGCGGAACCCCGACCAGAATCGTGATCTGCGCGTCCCGCAAGCACTGTAATAGCTCCGGTCCTTTGAGGGTCGGCAGAAACGTGATCCGGGCACCGAGCAGCAGCGGCACCAGACCCGTGACCATAAAGGGATACGCGTGATGGAGCGGCAGAATGGCCAGGAACCGATCTTCAGCGCTCCCTACCCCAGATTGGGCCAAAGCCTTGGCATTGGACAAAAGGTTGCGATGGGTCAGGAGGACACCCTTGGGTTCGCCGGTCGTGCCTGAGGTGTAGAGAAGCGAGGCGACGTTCTCTGCCGAGAGGGTCGGCTTCTTCGCGCTTCCGGCGAGGCCTGCTCGGACCCATTCGTCAAGAACGCGGCAGTCTGAATCGTGAAGGGGATCGAACGCGACGATGGTGAGTGGCAACCCCACATGCTTCAGTAACGGCCAGGTTGTCGCGCTCACAAAGGCCAGCCGGGCGTCGGACCGCGCTAGGAGCCGAGCAATGTCTCCGCTACTCAGTTGAATATCGAGAGGAACCGCCGTGCCGCCCGCAGCCATAATCCCGAGATACGAGATCACCCATTCGGGACGGTTCTCCGCAACGATCGCCACACGGTCTCCCCGGCGAAGGTCGTGACGCAGCAAGGCGGCCGCAAGACCCTCGGCTTGGTCAACGAGCTGCTGATAGGTGCACTGCCGATAGGTGTGTTCCTGTTTGATTTGCATGGCAATCCGATCGGGCGCGCGGCGCGCAACAGCGAAGACGGCTTGTGGGAGGGTGTCAGGAAGATCACTGAGTGTGCGCATACCTCGTCCTCCGGCGACTACCGATCGCTCTTCTCGAACCATTGGTAGAGCGCGGGCAAGACTATCAACGTGAGCAGTGTCGAACTCACTAGGCCGCCGATCACGACGACCGCCAAGGGCCGCTGGACCTCCGAGCCAATGCCCTGCGCCAGCGCCAAGGGCGCTAGTCCCAACAGTGTGGTCAGCGTCGTCATCATGACCGGACGCAGGCGCTGCAGACACCCTTGACGGATCGCGTCTTCGCTGGTGAACCCCGCCTGCCGCATCCCGTTGATGGTGGACACCAGGACGATCCCGTTTTCGACCGCGACGCCGAACAGCGCGATAAACCCGACCGCTGCCGGCACACTCAGGTATTGCCCCGTCAGCCACAACCCGAACACGCCGCCAATGAGGGCGAACGGGAGGTTGACCACGATCAACGACGCCGAGCGTAGGGAGTTGAAGGCGAGGACCAGCAACAGCCCGATTATGCCGATCGTGACCGGCACGACGATCTGAAGGCGCGCCATCGCGCGTTCCATCTGTTCGAACGCGCCGCCCCAGGTGATGGTGTAGCCAGAGGGCAAATGAACGCGTTCCGCGAGTTTGCGCTGTCCCTCTTCGACGATGCTGCCGGGATCGCGGCCAACCACGTTGAAGCCGATGAAGATCCGCCGGCGCACCTGTTCGCGGCTGATGCGCGCGGGGCCCTCGCGCATCTCCACCGTCGCCAGCTCACTGAGCGGAATCGGCGCGCCGACAGCCGAGTTGACCAGAATCTCGCCGATCTGGCGCACCGTGCTCCGGTGCTCCTCGGGAAACCGCAGGATGAGCTCGAACCGTCGCTCATTTTCATAAACCGTCGTCGCGGGTTTGCCGCCGATCGCGGTTTCGATGATCGTGCGAATATCCGCCACGTTGATGCCGTAGCGTGCGATCTTGTGGCGATCGATATCGACGGTGAGGTACGGCTGCCCCGCGATCTGCTCCACTCGCACATCTTTCACCCCTTCGACCGTTCTCATGATGGCGGCGATTTGATCCGCCCGTTCCTTCAAGACATCCAAATCATCTCCGAACAACTTAATGGCGAACTCCGTCCTGACTCCCGAGATCAACTCGTCCACACGCTGCTGGATGGGTTGGCTCATCATAAAAGACATGCCGGGGATTTCGGCAAGCCGTCGGCGCATCGTATCGACCAGCTCGGCTTTGGTCCGAGCGGTCGTCCAGGTGTCCTGCGGGTGCAGCAGGACGACCGGATCGCTTTCATTGGCCTCTTGCGGTTCATTCCCGATCTCCGATCGACCGATTTTTCCGACCGCGAGGCGGACCTCTGGAAATTCCCGCAGGGCCAGCAAGGCCCGTTTTTCCAGTTCGATGGATTCAGGGAGCGACACCCGTGGCAACCGGATGATCAGCGGCGTCAGCGCCCCTTCCTCCAGCACGGGCACAAACTCTCGACCCAGGTACGGCACGAGCGCCAGTGTCACACCAAACTGGAGGAGGGCGCTGGCCAGCACCAGCCGCCGATGGGTGAGCGTCCATCGGAGCAGCGGCTCATACGCCGTCTTCGCCCACCGTATCAGGAGAGCCTCCTGTTGCTCCCCGCCGGTGAGTCCCAGGGCGCAAAGGACCGGCGTGACCGTCAGAGACAGCGCCAGCGACACCAGCAAGGCGATCATGACTGTGTAGGCCAAGGGTGCGAACAGCCTGCCTTCCATGCCTTCCAAGAGCACCAGCGGCAGAAACACCACGATAATGATGAGTAACGCGAAGGCGATCGGGCGCGCTACTTCCTTCGAGGCCTGCAGCACCAAATCCCAGTGCGCCGTCGAAGAGAGACCCGGCTCGGAGAGATGGCGATACACATTCTCCACGACCACAATCGAGGCATCGACAACCATGCCGATGGCGATCGCCAGCCCACCCAGTGACATGAGATTGGCCGAGAGGCCGAGGTCCTGCATGATCCGAAACGTGAACAGCGGCGTGAGGATCAGGGTCGCCGTTACAATAAGTGCGCTGCGAACGTTGCCGATCGTGGCGAACAGAACCAGACCTACCAGAAGAATCCCCCCCAGCAAGGCCTGATGGACCGTGTCGAGGGCCGCCGTTACCAATTCAGACCGGTCGTAGAACGGCACCAGTCTTAGCCCTCCCGGGAGGATGCCGCCGCGATGGATTGCCTCCACCTTGGCCTTGACGGCCTCCACGACCTGGCGTGCGTTGGCCCCGCGGTACATGAGAACGATGCCGGCCACGACTTCCCGCTCGCCGTTGAGGACCGCGGCGCCATGGCGGATCGCGTGGCCGATACGCACCTCGCCCAGGTTGCGCACATACACGGGCGTGCCCCCGATCTCTTTCACCACAATATCCTCGATATCCGTGACGCTCCGCAGCAATCCCAGCCCGCGCACGATCGCCCGTTCGCCGTGTCGATCGATGACGTTTCCGCCGGCGTTGGCGTTGTTCTGCGCGACCGCCTCGAACACCTGGTCCAACGTCAAATTGTACTTCCGCAGCATGGCCGGCTCGACGATCACCTGATACTGCTTGACGAATCCCCCCAACGCATTCACATCGATGACGCCGGGGACCGTCCTGATAAGCGGCCGAAGCACCCAATCCTGCAGGACCCGTTGGTCCGTCAGTGCGGCCTCAAGCGCTTCGGGATTCTCCGTGTTCACCAGTGGTCCGTCCAGGTAGTACTGGTAGATTTCGCCAAGGCCGGTCGTCACCGGCGCCATGACCGGCTCGACTCCCGGCGGCAAGATCGCTTTCGCTTCGAGCAGTCGCTCAAGAACGAGCTGGCGGGCGCGTAAGAGGTCCACATGATCTTTGAACACCACCGTGATCTGGGAGAGGGCAAATTTCGACAGCGAGCGTATTTCGGTGAGGTCGGGCAAGCCGGTCATCTGCAGCTCGAGCGGGATAGTGACGAACCGCTCGACCTCGATCGGAGACAGGCCCGGCCCGTCGGTCAAGATCTGCACCTGGATGTTGGTGACATCCGGAAAGGCGTCAATCGGCAACTCACGAAACGCCACCGCACCGGCCGCGGCCAGCAGGCCGGTCAGGATCAAGATGAGCGGCCATCGTCGAAGTGAAAAGGCAATCAGGGCATCAATCATCGCGTGGGCTCGATCTGCGATTTATCAAATTCGGACTTGAGCACGAAGGTGCCGGCTGTGACGATCAGGTCGCCTTCGCGCAAGCCGTCCAGCACCGTGACAACCTGGTCGGTTTCCTGGCCGAGCACGACCGGGCGCCGCTCGAACCGCCCGACTTCCACTTGCACAAACACAGAGGACGACTCAACACTCCGCTGCACCGCCGAGGCCTGCACCGTCAGGGCCTCAGGCTCGGGGTCCGCATAGACGCGCACCGTAGCAAACATCTCCGGCTTGAGCCGCTTCTTCGGATTGGGGACCGTGACGCGCAATCGCATGGCGCGCGTCGCGGGATCCAAGACATCTCCGATATAAGTGATCGTGCCTGTAAAAACCTGGCCGGGATAGGCCGCCGGCCGCACATCGACAGACTGCTCGCGATGGATGAACTGCACATCCTTCTCCGGGACGTTCCCGACCACCCAGACATCGGAAAGATCGGCAACGGTGAAGAGCTTCTGCTGCGTCTCCACGACTTCGCCGCGCGTGATATTACGCATGATCACCCGGCCGTCGAACGGCGCGCGTAGGAACACATCGGCCTTGACCGTCCCCTCACGATCCAGCCGCTCGACCTCCTGCCGGGGGAGGCCGAGCAGTTCTAGACGGTTTCGCGCCTCGCGCGTTTCGGCTCGTGCCGTTTTCATCACAGCCTCACGGCGCTGCAATTCAGCTAGACTCACAACCTTGTGTTCATGCAGGTCCCTGGCACGCTCATACGCGATGTTTGCCTCGTGCAGTTTTGCCGCAGCCTTCAGATAGGCCCCCTCCGCCAGACCGAGGTCCATACTGTGAAGCCTCGCCAGCAAGGCATCTTTCTTCACGTCTTGACCGAAGTCTACATAGACCTCCACAACCCGACCGTGAATCAAGGTGGTGACTTCGGCCAGTTCATTTTCATTCGGTTGGACCGTGGCAGGAAAATCCCGATACAACCGGAATGCGCCTCGGGTGACCGGAGCAACCTCGATCCCCGCATTCGCCAGCGCCTCGGGCTTGAGCGTTAGGATAGGCGGAGACGGCAGGGGGGCTTGACTGCCCGCCGGCTCTGTCGGCTCATCACGTTCCTGGGTGCCGTTGAGGCGATTGAGTGCAGCGAGCACGAGGATCCCGAGCCCCACCACGAGTGCCCAGCGCGTAAACCGCTTCGCATTCATCATAGAGAGATTTCCCATCTCGATCTCCGGCACACGAACCGACTGACCCCGATCCTGCGCGGGGCTGCATTGTGTCATGATCGCCGCACCATGGCTCGCCGGATCATGCGCGCACCGACTATCGCTGCTTCACCACCAGCACCGAACAGGGTGCATGCCGCGCCACCTTCCGTGACACACTGCCGAGGAACGCACCCTTCACCCCCGTCATACCCCGTGATCCGAGGATTACCAGGTCGGCATGGGTCCGCTGGGCGGCTCGAATGATTTCTTCGGCTGGACGGCCTTCGACCAATGCTGAATGAACGGTCAGCCCGCGATGCGCCACGAGCTTCCGCATCCGCTCCAACACCTGCCTCCCCCGCTCCTTTGTCACACGAATCATGGCCTGTGCGGCCTCACGAAATTTCGGTGCCGTCAGAGTCAGCAGCTGGGATGTCCCATCGCCTGGTGGCGCAACGACGTGCAGAATGGTCACCTCCGCCGCCGATAGACGCAGCGCTCGAAGCCATCGTGCGGCCGCCAACGCGTGATCGGATTCATCGACCGCCAACAGGATCCTGAGGCCTTTGGCTGGCGGCTGTGCGCCCCGCTTTCGTGGTCCTCGGCTGATCAGGACCGAGCACGGCGCCGAATGGAGCACACCCTCGCTCACGCTTCCAAGCAGGAATCGCCGCACACCGGAGAGCCCGCGAGAGCCCACGACGACCAGGTCTGCCTGCTGTTTTTTCAGGACATCGATGATCCCTGTCAGCGGCAGACCCCATTTAACCATCGCATCCAATCGGACGCTGCCGGGACGCACCAGCGCTTCCATTCTCTCCAGAAACCGCTGAGCGTTTCCGAACACTTTTTTCCGTTCACCCACAAACTGCTTCCATAACTCAGGATGGTAGTGGAGCTGCCAGCCACCGGAGATGGTGACAATTTCTAATACATGAAGCAGAGTCACAACCGATCCGGCCGGCCAACGCATCTGCTGGACCAACTGAAACGCCGCACGAGCATGCCGAGACCGGTCCAGCGCAATCACAACTTTCATCGCCTATTCTCCCGTGTTAAGCAGACTCCGCTCATCTCTCCGTCACGGCCGGCCGTCCCAGAAAGCCTATCCAGCTTCATTCTAATTCTCCTCCCTCGCCCCTCACCTGCGACTGATCTGGCAACAAAGACTTATCAAAAAGGCGGTCCACATTGCGGCCTAGCGCAACAGACACCCGTCCACATCCCTTCTCAATCCTCGTGACAGGCCCCGCACCGAATGAAGGGCAAGGCCGGACTCAGGCGCTCATCCTACTCACCCGGTAAGGCTGAGCATTCCACCCCCGTACATAGACATGGCCCTCCGCACAGTCATACACAGAACCACACGACACGCACCGTCCGGATGACCGCCTTCGCTCTTACAGATGCGGCCCGGCGGGCGCCAAGGCCCGCACGTACAGAATCACGTCCATCATCTCCTCGTCTTTCAGCCGGCCACGCCAGGCATGCATCGGGCTGAACAGCACACCGTTCGAGATCGCGATCAGGAGTTCAAAATCGGTCTTCGCGCGCGACCGCTCCGTATGAAAATCGGTCGGCCGCACGATGAGGTTCTGCGCGTCAGGCCCATTGCCGTCGCCCAGCTTCCCGTGGCACCGGATGCACTGTTCTTTGTAGACCGCCTCGCCTCGATCGGGATGTCCCGGCCTGATCTGGGCCACAGTCCAGGAACTCGCTAAGACGATGGAAAGCACTGCCATGGTGATACCGAGATGCTTGAGCATAATACCCTCCTTGCTTGCCGATCCGATGTTTTTCCAGGCACACGCCCGGCTCTTCCTCGCTAGTGGGTTCGTTCGCCTACGGGCACCTGGTCGCCGACCCGTATTCGAAGGTCTGTCGAGAGGCACCTCGCTTCTGTCGGTACCTGAAGGCGCTTCACCGTCAAGACCGGCACCGTCGCCTGGCGCAAGACCCTTTCGGCGACACTGCCGCCGATCAGGCTGGTCAGGCCACGTCGCCCGCGTGTGCCCATGACGACCAGGTCGCAGCCCCGCCGGTTCGTTTCCGTTAGAATCGCTTCAGCGGTATTCCCTCCGTCGATCGCCGTCTCAACGGCAATGCCTTGGCCCTGCAGCTCGTGGCAGAGATCCGCCAGCAGCGCTGCAGCCCTTTCCGGCTGATGCGACGCCACGGCCAAGGAGTCCGCCGCCCTCTCACATTCAAACAGCACCGGCTCCACGACATGCAAGACCGTCAGCATCGCTCCAAATTGCGTCGCGAGCTGCGCCGCATAGTCCAGTGCATCGAGAGAACAGAATGAAAAGTCCACCGGCGCCAGAATATGGCGCATTCTCTTAGGAGCGTCCGCCCGGGGTGGCGCCGGATGAACGGTCAACACCGGGCACGGCGCACCCTGCACCACGCGCTGGGCGGTGCTGCCCAGCAGCACTTCGCTCAGGCCGGAGCTGCCGTACGCGCCCAGGGTGACGAGGTCCGCGCCCAGCTCTTCTGCAGCCCGGTTGATCAGCCGACTCGGAATGCCGAGTTGCTGCCGCCACCTCGCCGCCACTCCCATGGAAACCAGTTTCCGGACCAACTCATCGAGAGGCGTCTCTGCCTGTTTGCGGCGCTGGTCGAAATAGCGTTCTGCCAGCGCATCGTCCGGATGCAGGTCAGGCGGAACCTCGACGACGTGAAGAATGTCCACCGCTGCCGGACAGACCTTTCCCAGGAACCCGGCATAGTCAGACGCCTGCTCCGCGCATTCTGAAAAATCGGTGGCCAGTAAGATTCGTTTGATCGGTAGCACTGTCATGATTCGTCATCTCCATCGGATCGAACCAAGGGGCCTAAAAGAAGATGACGGGCATCCCTGCGCACCGCGCAGCCCCCCACCCTAATGTGATGCTCCAGGCTTTCGCCCCCTTTGTCTATACAGGTGCTTTACCGGACAATACCCCACTGCGCCAGAGACCACGGCGAGCAATCCAATGGTCTCTGCCACTTCTTCGACCCAGAACGGAATGGGCAGCGTGATCCCGAGGACCATCAGGATGAGTCCGCCCATGACCCTGATCCATCGTTCCACGATTCCCACATTACAAATCATGATCTTCGCCTTCGGCCGCAGGTTTGACGACAGGTCTCCCGTCTCGTTGAACGCGCCGCGTGAAGCACCTGACATTCGTGACGCGGCTGAGTCCGGAGACGCGATACGCTTCACGAGATACACACGGCGAATTTTGATCACTCGCGGGCTTCGTGGATCTCGTCCATCACAATCCCCTCCGCATCGAACCAGTCTTGGAGATTCTGGCCCTCGCGGCAGCCGCGTTGTTCCCACAGTTCGTAGGCTTTGGTCGCGATCCGTTCCCACATGCCGTTGGGTAGTTCGATCGCTTCCTTCATGACCTCCCCGGCGAGCGTCGCGCGGGTCTGTGACGCCTCCCGCTGCTTCACCGTCTCCTTCGGATCCATCGGGCTCTTGGTTGGCTTCGTTCTCACCATCATGTCGTCACCTCCTGAGGTTTATGATCACGTGACACAGCCAGAATCCACATCTCGATTGAAGCGGAAAGGTCCCGCCTGGCGAGTCGGAAGGTTCCCGCTCGCGCTACTCAGGCCCTGCACCCTCCTGCTGCCGAAACACCAGCACCGCACAAGGGGCGTAGAGCACGACGCTGTCGGACACACTCCCCAAAAGATACCGTGTGTCGCCGGTCAACCCGCGCGATCCCACGACCATCAGATCGGCCTGCAGCGACTCAACGAGCGTGAGCAGCTCATGGCTCGGGTGACCGGAAACCACCGTCCCGCTGGCCGAACAGCCGCGCGCGCGGAGTTTCTCCACGACGCGCATCACGACCTTCCGTGCTTCTTCCTCTACTTCCCCGCGAATCCGCTGAAACTCTGCCATACGATCTCCCGCCACCGCCCCCTGCCCATGCGGAAGCGGGGGCACGACCGAGGCGACCGTGACGCGCGTCTCTTCGGGCAGGGAGAGCCGCAACAGAAACTCCGCGGCGGCTTCCGCCTCCGGGGAGCCGTCCACGCCGATCACGACCCGCCGCAACGCCGCGACCGGCCGCTTGACCACTAGCACAGGACAAGGGGCATACATGACAACCCTGCGCGACACACTTCCTAGCAGAAAGTACTGGATGTCCGCCCGTCCGTGCGCGCCCACCGTGACGAGATCGACGCGACGCCGCCTGGCCGCCTGGAGAACCGTCTCGGCCGGACGGCCCCGCAGTAGTTGATACTCAACGGTCCGCCACTCCGACGAGACCACCTCCCGTTTCAATTCCTCCAGCACCGCCTCCCCGCGATCCTCCGGCAGCTCCAGCGCGGCGAGCCCTGCCTGATAGGAGACCCCGAACTCTGACACAGACAGCAGCGTGAGGGTCGAAGTTGCGCACAGACGAAAGCGCTGCACGAGTTCGAGCGCCATCCGGGACGCGGGAGACCCGTCCGTCGCGCACAACACGTGGACTGAAGAATCTGTGCTCATCGAATCTTGCGCCTTTCGTCGAGCCGAAGACGGCCGCGGCCATGGATCATGCCAGCCGGCCACACCTTACAGATGGTCCCACCGCCTGTTCCGTTCCAGCTTCTCACACATCTCGTTGAGCGCCGCGCGGACCGCCCGGTTGATCGGCTCGCGATCGTCGTCCTTTCCATCCCGGCTCACCTCGACGAACGCTTTCCCCTTGCCGACAGACTCGATGAGCGCTCTGCCATTGCGAGGATCCCGTAACGCGCCGTCTATTTGGGCGACATAGACATGCTTGAACTTGAAGGAGACGCCCGGATCGACGTAGATGAGCACCCGGAGTGTCATCAGCAAATCAGCGGGCCCCTCCTTCACAACCTGTCGAAACGTCTTTCGCGCGGCCAGATACTCGCTGATGGCCTGTTCCCACTGGGGCTTGGCCCGCTCGAGAGACGGAACCGTCCCTGTGACATGATTCTGAAGGGAAGGGTCCGCGATCATGGTCGCGCCGGGCTGAACCAGAAATGCGCCCACATCAGTCAATTCCAGCGCACCGAATAGGGCACGGACTGTGTCGTAGGCACGACCGGGGCCGGATCGAGCACGAGGTGATTGCACGCGGCCAGAGAGCAGCTAAAGACGGCCAGACTGAGCCACCGAATTCCGGCACCGCGAGAATGTTGATCTTGTCCGCGTCTGGTACTCATGCGTGATAGTTCCTCCTCCCGATCCACCGACCCAGCGCTGCCTCCAGGGAGACCACCCCGGCCATGCGGCCACGCTTCGCCAGCACCGTATCGCCTCGCCAAACCTCGCATGTTGACCTCCGTAAAGACCCGTAGCAGTGCGCTCTCGGCCATGTCCCGCCCCCCGCCTTCCCTACAAGGTGTCGCGCTCGCATCCACAAGTCCCTCTGCATCCGTTCCCACAACCATTGCGCGGTGTCCTCGAAGGGAATCCGGAACTCGCGGACATCGCGCCGGCTGTTGTCGACCCTCCAGGCCGAACGCAAGAGGCTATCCGCTTCAAGGATCATTTCAGCCGGACCATGCGCTGCTCGACCTTCACATCGCGCAGGAGCTTGTCGAAGCTCTCGTTGAGGATATCGTTGAGCAGCGCCTGCGCATCCTCCGGTGCGAACCAGAACACGCGGTCCGAGCCCGCGCCGCTCAAAGTCATGCGCACTTGGCTCTCATCGCCGGTATTCCTCGCCTGAACGGCCAGCCTGGAGCTGCCGGTGAGTTTCGTCGACCCGACTCCGCTCTTGGCGTCCACTGAAAGATCAAGGATCTTGCCGGAGAGAATCACGTCCGCATGGTTGTCCGTCGCGCCGGGCTTGACGATCTGCCAGCCTCTCGCCGCCAGATAGTCCGCCAGCGCCTGGGTCGCCGCCTCGCCGGGCAAGCCGCCCGGCACATTGAACAGGCTTTCCCCGCCCCATAGATGCGTGCGGACCCCGAGGCGATTCTTCTCTTGACGCTGGTCTTCAAACGGCGCGACCGACACCCGCACAGCCTCCGACGGCTTGGCCGCTTTGGCCGCGCCAGAGGGAGCGGGCTGAAGATGAATGGGGATCACATCCCCCTTCCCGGCGCAGCCGACCATGACCATCAGGGCCATACCAGCAATTAACTGCCCGATCGGACTCCACATAGATGACCTCCGTATTGCATGATACTCGTCCATTCTCTTGCGTCCCTCTTCTCGCCCGCCGCCGATACAGGGGGGAAGGACAGGCCTACGGCTTCCTGAAATGCGCGCGGCGGTTGGACTGCCAGCAGGCTTCGCTATGGTCCGCGCAAAAGGGGCGCTCTTTGCCATAGCTCACCGTCTCAATGTGCGACGCAGGCACGCCCAGCTCCTGCAAATACCGCTTCGCCGCGTTGGCCCGCCGCTCACCCAGGACCAGATTGTAGGCCAGGGTGCCGCGTTCATCGCAGTGGCCCTCTGTCACAATCTTCGCGGCGCGATCCCCTTTCAAGATCCGCGCGTTGGCTTCCAGAACCGCTTGCGCATCAGCCCGAACGGTGTATTGATCGAAGTCGAAATAAACGTCGGCCAGCGACAGCGGCTGGGGCGCGGGAGTGGCTGACGGCTCCTTGGCCGGGACAGGCGGAGACGCCGGGGCAACCCTGATCGGCGCTTCAGTCACTCGCGCCTTTTCTACCGGAACTGGCGCCGGAGACTGCGCCACCCGAGGCGGCTCCGGCGAAACAGACGGCTCCGTCTTCGCTGGTTCCACTGATGCGGACGGCACTGGCACCGCAGGAACCACCTGCGCTTCTTCGACGACCGACTCTTCAGCGCGAGGCGAGGAGCCAGGCACGACGGTCTGATCCTGCACCGACGTGCTGATTCTCCGGCCGGCGCAGCCCGTCAGCATCCCCAGCAAGAGCACGCACCAGATTGTTCCCGTTGTACACATCACGGATCTTTGTCCCATGCGACCTCCTCATTCGACATGAATCGAACGCACCGTCAGCCCGTCCGGCTGCTTCAGATAGCCCAGCACGGCGCGCTCCCCCGTCTTAACGTCGGCGAGCGTGACCGACCGCTTCCCTCTCGTCACGTGAGTCCCCGGCGGCACCGTCGCCGCGACGATCAGTTCTTCCCGGTTGGACATCGTCACTTTCACCACGATGACCGGGGGCTCCTCCGTGAGATTGGTGGCGACCACCTCGCCCTGCACGATCCGCATCGTCACGCGCGATCCGGTGCTTGCGGATGACTGAGCCAATCCGACTGTCAGGCCCAGCATCAGTCCGCATACGATTACGCTCCGTATCTTTTTCATACACGGCTCCTCTCCTTACTTACCGGCAAGACGAAACATCTCTCTCGTTGGGCTCGCTTAGCTTGTCCAGGAGCACGCACGTCCGTGATGGGAGACCAGGCGGTCATGACGATTCATAGCACCGCTTGCCGGCAATCCATGCCGCGCACTGCGTAGACCTGTCTCCTCATGTCTCAGATCGCTCCAACTGAGAAACCGGTTGGCCGTTACATTCGGAAAGACCGCCCACAGGAGAAATCCCCCCACCACCGCCCACTCCCTCACATACCCATCCGGCCTCGCCGCCACCCGCGCCATCCACATGTGAACCGGGGAGGTGCCGACCACCGGCCCTGCGAGCCCCGCTCCCAGGGACACGACTGCGAACACACGGAGCACCACCGGCATTCGCGACGTATCGGCTGCGAACCACAAAGCCAGCGCCAGGAGCAACGCCCCACCCCACACACCGGTCCACGCAAGCCACCGCGAGAGGAATCTGATGAACTCCCCGGGGTGACGCGAGCGCCCACACACCGATCACCATGACGCTCACACCAAAGAATGCGACAACCCATACCATGAGCACTCCGATCATGGTTTACGCCCCATCCGCTGCGCTCTCTCGATGAACGGATTCCGGCTCACTCACGTGATCCTTTCACGATCACACCGCAGGCAATCCTGGGTCCGCCGGGCGCATCCTTGTTCGGCGGATCCGGAAGATACTGGCCCTCCAATTCAGGGATAACGAGCGCGCTCCCGTCGTGCTCGAAAACCGTATTCAGTCCCGGCGACAAGGTGACGCGGCTAGTCATGGCTGATGTTCCCGCTTGCGCGCTTGCTTTCGTTCGCGCGGCTTCTCCCGTTCCACTTCTGTTTCCTCCACATCGAGCACGCGGCCTGAATTCGCGTCCACATGCACCGTCAGGAGTCTGTTCTCCGGTGTCACCACTTCGACTTCCCACACAAGCTTGCCGAGTCTCCTCTCAAGTTCCGCGTCGATGACTGTGCCATGCACTTTCTCGGAGGCGGTCCTGACAGCCTGCTCAATGGTGACCTTCGCCGTCGCCATCTCGATCTTGTCCTTCGTCTCGTCTTTTTCCCTTCCAGGCTTCTCGTCGCTCCAGACCTGGGTCCCGAGTGCCAGCACCAGACCGCCGATGACGGTAAACGCGATCACGATTTGTTGCATCGTCATCCGGCCCCCACTCGTCGATATACGATGATGCTGTCCATATCGTCGCCGCGCTGTCGTTACAAGGCAGTGCAGCGAGCATGCCGGATCCAGACCGAGCGCAGATTGGTTGAAATGTGCTAAAAACTAAAGAGATAGTCACCGCCAGACGGTCACGAGGCTGAAGAGAAGAATTGTGGGACCACTGAGCGGGGAGGAACGCGTCAGCAAGGGCGAACGACCTGACGCCAAATACCCCAGATTTAGGGCACAGTCCTAAGGACTTCCTTCAGCGCGGCGTCTTCACATGAAGTCTTTCCGCAACCATGCTTCCTTTCGGTGCCTCTTCCGGCAACAGTCCTGTCTAGGAAGTTAGTGTGTGAGGTCTCCAGGATTTCTCCGCAGTGCGCTGCTCGTCAATGTCCATGGCCGGTCGCTTGGGTCTGCCGTCATCGACGTCTCGAATCAGAATGATGCGCAACGAATCATTCAGGTCATGGATGGGGTTGAGATTGCCGGAACGGCGATTCGCGTCTCCCGATTGGAAGGACCGCCACAAGAATCTGGTCTCGGGCCTATGGGAAACGAAGCCGACAAGACCCGCCGGAAGATTCGCAACGAGATCACCCGACAACCCTGCACGCACCAGCGTGCCGTAGACGAACTCCGCGATGACCAGGGCCGCTCCACGGGCGAGTTGCGATGCATCGAATGCAGAGCAGTGTTCCCCGATTCATACAACAGCCGTCGGCCGACAACGAGCGGCGAAGAGCTACCAGCCCGCCTCCTGTCGCACCGAGCTACGCGCGCTACTTGTAGAGCGCGACCTTCTCGGCGGCGAGGGCTCCGGCATTGGAATCGGAACCTTATTCCATTTCCGGCGCACCCGCTCCTCCTGGGCCGCCTCATATCGGCGCGCAAGCTCCAGATCGGTCACGGTCAATACGAGCGCCGTGAGCAGTGTCGCCTCAGACAAGTATTGACGTTCCAAGAGCGTCATCCTGGTCTGCGCGTCCTCCAAGACCGTTCCCCAGCGGCTGATATCTCCATGCTCCCGGTCGAAATGTTCTTCGCGATCCAACGCCGGCTGGCCATAGAACTCTTTCAACTGCGCCAGCAACCCGGCGACGCCGTCCGGCAAACGATCAAGGCGATAATGAATCGCGACCTCGTAGAGTTTGCCGGCATGCAACCGGTACTCCACCCGCTTGACATGCCGGTCAGCCGAACCCGTCGTGAATGTGATGATTCCCCCTTCGAGACGTTTGGTTGTCTCAATCTCAGGCTTGAGCCGAAGAGTTCCTTCGTCTCCATCCCGAGCCGCGCCTGCTGGAAGACCCGCGGCAGACCTGAGCCGCTCTCGCCGAACGCCCGCTCCGCTCCCAGGCTCACTCCCACCACCAGCGCACAAAGCCCCAGGCACACGTTCATCCGGCTCACGATCTTCATGCGGCCAACGGTCCTCCTGTCAATCGCGCTGACAGCCACAATGTCATCGGTCGCGCCATGGTCACCATGTTCGGTTTTCCTGAGATTGGGGGAGCGAAGCTGAGCGGCGCAGCCCTATTGCGGCAACCGCGGTGAAGTGGATCGGCCAGACACTTGCCCCTGTTCCGCATACCGCCCCTGAGCAACGGGGTCCACAACATGGCCGCACTGCACGCAACGCCAGCCCCAGACCTCGACCGGACCGCTGTCGAGCAAGACTTCAGGCAGTTGCTCCGGGACGAGCAACCCCCCGCAGCGGCGGCACCCATCGTGGTCGTTCCGCTTCTCGTCGGTGGAGTCATGTTCACTGGCTGGATGTCCACCTGAGTCGGCATGGGCGGGACTTGCCGACTTCGCCAATCTGACGCGGTAGAGTCCCGGTTTCTCTTGGCTGAGTTGGACCCGCCCCTCTCGGCTCAGCCGGTCCACTTCGGAAAAGATCTGGCTCCAAGAGAGCCCCGGGCAGACGGTCACCAACTGCTCGAACAAACAACCCATTTTTTGAGCCGCTGCCAACGCTTCTATGATTAATTCCGCCGTCGTCGCTTTCCGCGCCATGGCATTCCCTCCTGCCGCTGATTCCGAACGGCCTCTGGTATCAGGGATATTGCAGATTGGGTGCCAACAGCGAGATGATTGCAGAGAGAGGCGGCCCCTCACTATATGGGGAAAGAACCAACCAGTCACACAAGGGGGCGTCCAATGTGAATAGGCGCAGTTCGAGTTGCCTGGGGAATTCCGGGACAAGACCGACAATGAGTGTGTTGCTGAACGCCTCACATGAGATCGCCGCCCAGGCCTTCCAGTAACGTCACCGTCAGGGGGGCATTGGTCGCTCTGGTCACTCTAGGTCACATCAACGACCTGAAGACGGCAATGTGGTCTTCGTGGAAATCACTTCATCGGTTCAACCTGTGACGCCCCTGCCGCAAGTCCCGAACCCACATGTGCCGTCCGCCGGAGTTGCCAGGCAAGGCTGGTCCGGTTGAAAGCCCAGAATGCCGAGATCGGCAGGCCGGCTTCACGCAAGGCAGAGGCTGCATACTGGTGACAGGTATGAAATACAAGGTAGGAACGGATGGCGGGATAGAAGGCGGATCGACTCAGCGAGGCGACCGGTTCATCACTCGAAATGGTCGCACGCAAATGACGGCGCAATCGCCGAAACCCCTCGTCGCTCACCCGAAACACGAACCGCTCGGAGGGCGGCTGCGGCGTGCGATCCGCCCACACCCGCTCGTACTGCCCGATCTCGACGACTCCCTCGGTCGGCCAGAAGAGCGCCCGCAAAATCCCGGTTAGACCTCGTCGATCCTCCAGATACCAGGCGCGCTCGGCATAGCCCCATTCTTCGAAGAGCGGAGAGCCCATATCTGATCGCTGAGGGCTGGGAGGAGAGGAAGATTCAGACAGCGAAGCCTGACCTTTCCGCTGTTCGCTGCTCGCTGTCTGCTCCTTGCTCAGAGGGAAGGCAATCATGGCATGCCACGTATCGAGGGACACGTAAACGGTCCAGGATGGCGCATCCGACGGAGGCGGCCAGAGTTCCGGTACTGGTGACGCGCAGCCCCCGAGCAGCGCGCAGGTAACCGAGAGGGCTGCGACCGCCGGCGACCTGCGTGCGCGCGTCGTGGCCCGTGACCTCATGCTCGCGTCATCCACCCTCGCCGGATCAACCATTTCTGGATTTCGACCCCGATGAACACCACGGACGACAGGGCCAGACAGACCAGTAATTCATCCCTATCCAGCGGCTCGGTCTTGAAGATCGGATTGAGCGCGGGAATATAGATGGTGCCCATCTGCAAAGCGAACGTCAGGAGCACGGCGCCCAACAAGGGGCGATTCGTCAACGGTCCCAGCGTGAAGAAGGACTCGCGCTCCGAGCGAATCGCCAGCACGTTGCCCATCTGCGACAAGGTCAAGACCGTAAACACCATCGTCTGCCAGTGGGCATGGCCGGTATGATAGGCCCAGGCCTGCGTGATCAGCGACACGCCCCCCATGAGCAACCCCACCCAGAGAATGTCCTGCCACATCCCGCGCGCGAAGATGCTCTCCTTCGGCGGACGAGGCGGCCGCTGCATGATTCCCCGTTCCTCCGGTTCCGCGGCCAACGCCAGGCCGGGCAATCCGTCGGTCACGAGATTGATCCACAAAATGTGGATGGGCAACAGCGGAATCGGCAAACCCAGGAACGGCGCGAGAAAAATCGTCCAGATCTCACCCGCGTTGCTCGTCATCGTGTACTTGATGAACCGGCGGATGTTGTCGAAGATCCGCCGTCCCTCACGCACCGCCGCGACAATTGTTGCAAAATTGTCGTCCAGCAGGATCATGTGCGAGGCTTCGCGCGCCACATCCGTGCCGGTCACGCCCATCGCGACGCCAATGTCAGCCCGCCTGAGCGCCGGCGCGTCGTTCACACCATCGCCCGTCATGGCCACGAACTCGCCTTTGTCTTGCAGAGCCTTCACAATCTTGATCTTCTGCTCCGGCGCGGCCCGTGCGTAAACCCTGATCCGCTCGACGTGCTCTTCGAACTCCTCAATCGACAAGGGCGCCAGTTCCTGCCCGGTCATGACCACATCGTCGTTCGTAATGATTCCCAGTCGAACGGCGATCGCACGGGCGGTGGCCGGATGATCGCCGGTGATCATCACCGGGGTGATGCCGGCTGACTGGCAGAGTTTGACCGCCTCCTGCGCTTCAGGCCGCGGCGGATCCAACAGGCCGACCAATCCCAGGAAGATCAGATCACGCTCGGCTTGATTCGGCACCAGATCCTCTGGCAATCTCGGCCACTTCCTGAACGCCACCGCAAGCACCCGCAGGCCATTGGCCGCCATCCGTTCCGCCTGCGCTAGAATCGCCTCTCGCTTCACGGGAGCAGATCCCGATTCGGTCAGGATCTGCTCACATTGAGCCACCACCTGCTCCGGCGCGCCCTTGGTAAACGCGATAAGACCTTCTCCTTCCCGATGGAAGGTCGTCATGCATTTCCGATCCGAGTCGAAAGGCAGTTCGGCGAGCCGTGGCGCGTTGATCTGCAACCCCTCCTTGTCGTACCCGGCTTCACGCGCGGCGACATAGAGGGCCACTTCGGTCGGGTCGCCCAGCACACGATCCTGGTCCTGACGCATGGCGTCGTTGCTGAGCGCGAGCGCCTGGCCGAATAACCGTCCCGCCTCTCCCTGTTCCCCGACGGATGGCACCCGCGCCGCGGCCTGCCCCCCCACGATGACTTGCTCGACCTGCATCTTGTTCAGCGTCAAGGTCCCGGTCTTGTCCGAACAGATGTAGGTCACGGACCCCAGCGTCTCGACCGCCGGCAGTCGCCGGATCAAGGCCTGTTTCTTCACCATCTTGCGGGCGCCGAAGGCCAGCGATACGGTCACGACGGCCGGGAGCGCTTCAGGGATCGCGGCGACCGCCAGGCTGACGGCGGTCAGGAACATGATGATCATCGACTCGCCGCGGAGCACGCCGACGAGAAAGACGATCGCGCAGATTGCGAGGGCCGCCAGGGCCAGCCGTTGGCCGAACTGCGCCAGCCGCTTCTGGAGCGGAGTTTTGACCTCCTCTTCTTCCCGCAGCAGCGTGGCGATCTTGCCCAGCTCCGTGTGCATGCCGGTCCCGACGACAAGACCGGTGGCACGCCCATAGGTCACGAGCGTCCCCTTGTAGGCCATGTTGAGACGGTCGCCCAGCGGGAGTTCCGCCTCGGTCAGCGGCCGCGCCTGCTTCTCCACCGGTACGGATTCGCCGGTAAGCGCCGCCTCTTCGACTTTGAGCTGGACCGTTTCCACCAACCGCACATCCGCAGGGACACCGTCGCCGGCTTCCAGCACTACGACATCGCCCGGGACGAGCTGCGAGGCCGGGATCGTCGCCTGCTTGCCCTCACGCAGCACCTTCGCATTCGGCGCCGCGAGCAACTTGAGCGCGGCGACCGCCCGCTCCGCCCGGTATTCCTGGATGAACCCGATCACGCCGTTGAGCAACACAATGACCATGATGGCGATGGCATCCGGCGGTTCGCCGACCATGCCCGAGATGATCGCCGCAGCAATCAGGACGAGGATCATGAAATCAGTGAACTGGTCCAGCAGCATGCGCCAGGGACTGCGGGCCCGATGCTCCTGAATGGCGTTTAGCCCGTAGGTCGACAGGCGCCGGGCGACTTCATCGGCACTCAAACCCGTCTGCGGATCAACAGTCAGTTGCTGCCCAACGTCCGGAGCAGTGAGCACATGCCACACAACTGGGGCCACACCGGGCGCCTCTGAGGTCGGCCTACTCACGTTGTCAGATCTCATATCCGTCTCCTCAGAAACTCGCACTGAACCACATCCCCAAGCCATCGCCCACAATCAGCAAGACACTGTCCGGCTCGATGAGCATAAAATGCTTCTCCGCCCGATAGATAATCCCCATCATGCCCACACTCATCACCATGAAACTCACCAAGGCCCTGACCGAGTGGCTTGGGGCCACGGCCGTCAGCAAAGGGCCTTTCCCGTTGGCCAGATCCGCCATCAACAGAATCGCCATGTTGAAGGCGTTGCTCCCGAACAAATCGCCGTCGGCAATATTCGGCGCGTCAATCAGCACGGCGTTGACCGCGGTGAAGACTTCCGACAAGCAGGTGGCCCCGCCAGTACCACCACCCCGATCCACAGTCGCCCTAGACCGGAATGCCCGGCAATTTGATCGGCATAGTGAGACAATCTGGTTCCTGCGATATGATTCATCACTGCACTCAATAGAAACATTCCTCCTGCCGTCAGCATGGCCGATCCCTTACCGATCTGATACTCATCGTCTTAGGCTTCTCACCACAAGCACCAAACAGGGTGCCTACAGCGCGACTTTTCGGGAGACGCTTCCGCGAAAACAGGATTCACGGTGAGTAGGACTTTCATCGCCAGACTCTCCCCCTCACGTCCGGTTCCGTTCCGAGGCACTCACGCTGAAGGCAGGTGCCTGACGCACCCCTAGCTCCAGATTGGCGTAGAGCACCCGCAAGAGATGGTCGCGCGTAATCATGCCCACAAGGCGGTCGCCGTCCACGACCGGCACCTGATTGATATCCTCGCCTTCCAGAATCCGCAGTACGTCAAGTACGGGCTTGCCGGGCGGCACGGTACGGACCTGTGCGGCCGGTGTCATGGCCTCGGCGACCAGGACCTGTGGCCAGCGCTCCTGCGGCACCGCCTTGATCTGATGCAACGTGACCAGTCCCTCCAGGCGACGGCCGTCGGTCACGATGAAGCAGCGCCGCCCCGTCTTGAGAGTATACTCCTGCACCAACTCGACCAAGCTCATTCGTCCCGCCACGGCCGGACAGTCCCGACTCATTACATCTTCCGCCAACAGGCCGGTCAAGGCGGAACGCACGCTGACTTGCACGACGCTCTCCTGCGCGGCGTTCATGAGGAACCAGCCGATAAAGGCCAGCCAGAGCCCGCTGAACCAATTGCCGGTGAAGGCGGTCCAGATCCCGAAGAAGATGAACGCGTAGCCGATCGCTTGTCCCGATCCTGCCGCGATGCGTGTCGCTCTAGTGAGACTGCCGGTCATGTGCCAGAGCGCCGCTCGAAAGATGCGGCCCCCGTCGAGCGGGAAGCCCGGCACGAGATTGAACACCGCCAGCATCAGGTTGATCGACGAGAGCCAACCGGCCAGCGCCGCCAGGCGCTCGAACTGTTCTCCGCCGAGACACGCGATCACCCAGAAACCCACAGACAGCAATGCGCTCGCAACCGGCCCCGCTATCGCGATCTGAAACTCCGTGAGCGGCCGGTCCGGCTCGCGGCCGATCTGCGCGACGCCGCCGAAGACGAAGAGCGTGATAGAGCGGACCGGGATGCCCTTGGCCAGAGCCACGAAGCTGTGCGCCAGTTCATGCAGAAGGATCGAGGCAAAGAACAGGAGGCTCGTCGCGATTCCCACCGCATAATGCTCCGCCAGCGTCCAATGGGGATGCTCCGATGCAAACCGAGTGGTCAGCGAAAACGTAATCAGGAAAAAGATGATGAACCAGGAATAGTGAACCCCGACATCAATTCCTCGAATGGTTGTCAACTTCACGGATTGTCCGATCATGCATCCCTCCCTTGCGTCCCAAGCAGCCGGGCGATTCGTTCACCGGACATGCTTCTTCCGGCCTTTCAACAAGACGAAAACCCCGACGATGCCGATGATTACCGCCAGAATCCCGAGCAGTATGAACGGGTCCATTTCAATGCCTCCTTCCTTTCACAGGGCAACCAGTCGTGCGCAGCAGTGAACAGCAGAAACCACCCCAGGAGCAGGCCATAATTGATCACGGCGCACCACAACAACATCTCACGCAGCGTGTTGAGCGTCATCCGTGCTCCTCCTGGTCGGCGCGCCGGGCGCTGTCCGCCGGTTCCACTGCAACCGCAGCCAGGTCTCCACTTCTACGACGACGTACACGGTCACGGCCGCAGCGAGGACCAGCCCCCAAGCGGGGCCGTCGATGGGCGCCGTGTGGAACAACCGGTTCATGGCCGGGAGATACGTCAACAGAAGTTGCAGGACAATCATCGCACCCACGCCGCGCCAGATCCAGGGATTGCTGAACAGGCCGACATGGAACATGGTGCGCTCTAACGACCGACAGTTGAACAGGTAGAACAACTCCACCATGACGATCACATTCACCGCCGCCGTGCGGGCTGCGGGGATCGACTCAGTTCGATCCAGCTCCCAGAGAAACACGCCGTAGGCGCCGGCCAGCATCATGAACGACACCAGCACGATCCGCTCCACCAAGACTCCCGTCAGAATCGGCTGACCGGGATCGCGAGGGGGGCGCGTCATGATGCCCGGCTCCGTGGGTTCGAAGGCCAGCATCAGCCCCAGCGCCACCGCCGTCGTCATGTTGATCCACAAAATCTGGACCGGCAGGATTGGGAGCACGGCGCCGAACGCAATCGCCGTCAGCAGGACCAACCCTTCACCCATATTCGTCGGCAAGGTCCAGACGAGGAACTTCGTGAGATTGTCGAACACGCACCGGCCTTCCTCGACCGCCGCTTCGATGGAGGCGAAATTGTCGTCGGTCAGCACCATATCGGCGGCTTCTTTGGCCACTTCGGTCCCGCCACGGCCCATCGCCACACCGATGTTCGCCTGTTTCAGCGCCGGCGCATCATTCACGCCGTCGCCGGTCATGGCGACCACATGGCGCCGCGCCTGCAAGGCCTCGACCAACCGCAACTTCTGTTCGGGCGAGACCCGCGCGAAGACCGCCGTGCGGTCGGCAACGTCCGCAAGCTCCGCCTGGGGAATGGCCGCCAACTGCTGGCCGGTCATCGCGATCAGTTCCCCGTTCTCGTGATGCTTTCGCCCGTCCAATCCGATCTGCTGCGCGATCGCCCGGGCCGTAAGCGCATGATCGCCCGTGATCATTTTGACCGCAATCCCGGCGCTCTGACAGGCCCGCACTGCGGCGATTGCTTCCGGCCTCGGCGGGTCCATCATGGCCTGGAGTCCCAAAAACGTCAGGCCGCCTTCCATCTCGCGGTCCGTCAGCGTCGCCATCCGGGCCGGAACGGATTTGCGGGCCAAGGCCAGCACGCGCAGCCCTCGTCCGGCATAAGTCTCCACTCGGGTGAGCACGGCCTGGGCGTCAAGGGCCCGGTCCGTTCCGTCCTCGGCGAGGGCCTGGTCGCAGAGGCGAAGGGTTCGCTCGACCGCGCCCTTGAGATAGACCACGGCCTCACGTCCCCCTTCGGCTTGGTGCAAAGTCGCCATGTATTGGCGTTCAGACTCGAACGGGATGGCATCGACGCGCGGGAACTGCGCGTTGAGCTGGTTTACATCAATCCCAGCTTTCTTCGCTGCCACCAGCAAGGCGCCTTCGGTCGGGTCACCCACGATGGTCCATCGCCCGTCTCGCTCCACATTCTCCGCATCGTTACAGAGCACCCCGGCCAGGAGACATTCGCGCAACGCGGGTTTGGCCGTGGATTCGATCGCCTGGCCCCCACGCAGTATGCGACCGGCCGGCTCATAGCCGGCGCCGTCCACCTCGAAGGACTCCCCTCCGGCAAAGATCGCCTGAACGGTCATCTCGTTCTTCGTCAAGGTGCCGGTCTTGTCCGAACAGATGACGGTAGTGCTGCCCAGGGTTTCCACCGCCGGCAACTTGCGGATGATGGCATGGCGCCGTGCCATCCGGCCGACGCCGATCGCCAGGGTGATGGTGACCGCCGCCGGCAAGCCTTCGGGGATCGCGCTCACGGCCAGCGCCACGGCCGCCATAAAGACCTCGGTAGCGGGCTGCCCCCGCCACAGCCCCAGCGCAAACGTGAGCGCCGCCATCCCGAGGATGGCCACCGTCAGCCCCTTGCTGAAGGCCGCCAGCTTTTTGGTCAAAGGCGTGGCGATCATGGTCGTTTCACCGATCAATTGGTGAATGCGTCCGAGTTCCGTTTCCGTCCCCGTCGAGACGACCACACCGGTCCCCTGTCCATAGGTGACGAGCGTGCCGGAGAACGCCATGTTCTTCCGATCGGCCACGACTGTCTCGGGCGGCAAGACCTGATCGGCCTTCTCCACTGGTAGGGATTCTCCGGTCAGTGCTGATTCATCAATCCGTAACTCACGGATTCTCGCCAACCGGAGGTCTGCGGGGATCTTGTCGCCTGATTCGAGCAACACGACATCCCCGGGCACGATGTCTTCAGAAGGGATGCGGAGCGTTTGCCCGTCTCGCCGGACTCTGGCCTCCGTCGTCATCATAGAGGCGAGAGCGTCCAGTGCCGCCTCCGCGCGCGATTCCTGAATGAACCCCATAACGGCATTCACGAAAACAACCGCGAAGATGACGCAGGCGTCCACCCACTCGCCTAACGAGGCCGTGACGGCCGTCGCAGCGAGCAGCACGTAGATGAGCGGATGATGAAACTGAAGCAGGAAGCGGATCAACGGCCCGTGGCGCCGGAATTTCGGCAGGACATTGGGGCCGAACCGTTCGAGCCGTCGCGCCGCCTCGTCGGCCGTCAGGCCCTTGGTCGCATCGGATTCAAGCAGCAGCACCACTTCGTGGGCGGGGAGATGGTGGTGAGTCGTGATCGAGACCTCTGCCTGCGTGCGACGATCGTGCGAGGATTGCTCCGTATGCCTTGTTGTCATGTCTTTCACGACGCGGTAACTCCTTCTTGACCGGTTGATGAAGCTCTCGCCGATCCCTCCTTTTCCTCAAAGAAATGTCTGCCTTCCAACATGGCACGGAGCCGGAAGGAAGAGGCTTGATCGGTGAAAACCAATAACGAGTCGGTGGCCTCCAGCACGGTGCTGCCGTCCGGGACGAAACACTGCCCTTTCCGCCCGATCAGGATAACGAGGGTGGACCTGGGCAGGCCGAGATCGAGGAGCCGTTGACCGACCGCCACGGACGATTCGGGGATGGTCATTTCAACCAACCCGCTCTTGAGACCGGTTGGCGCATTCCAAACCGGCGAGGCCTCGAGACGCCGCGGCAGCGGCGCTTCCACCTTGAGCCAGCGCGCGACCAGCGGGATCGACGTGCCCTGGAGCAGGACGGATGTCAGCACGATGAAGAACACCAGATTGAACATCATCGTGGCTTGCGCAAGGCCGGCGAGGAGCGGAAACGTGGCCAGAATGATCGGCACGGCTCCGCGCAAGCCGACCCAGGCGACCATCGTCTTTTCGCGCAGACTGAGCGCGGTGAACGCCAGCGTCAGGAACACCGCGGCCGGACGGGCGACAACCATCAGGAACAGCGCCAGGAGCAGTCCTGTTCCAGCGACGGGCACCAGTTGCGCGGGAAACACCTGCAATCCGAGCGTCAGAAACATGGCGATCTGCATCAGCCACGCCAGTCCGTCATGAAACCGCGTGAGGCTGCGTTTGTGAAGGAACTCGCTGTTGCCCATCATCAGTCCGGCAAGATACACCGCGAGAAATCCGTTTCCGCCCAGCCAGGCGCTGCCGCTGTAGGTCAGCAGGACCAGGGACAAGGTCAACACCGGATAGAGTCCGTCATATTCGAGCCGCAGCCGGTTGATCAGCAACACCATCACCTTGCCGATGCCGTACCCGATGGCTGCGCCGACCACCATTTGGCGCACAAACATGGGCAGCAAGTCCGTCACCGATGCGGAGGACCCGGTGATCAGACTGATCAGCCCGATGGTGAGGAACACCGCCATGGGATCGTTGCTGCCGGATTCCAGTTCGAGCAGCGGTTTCAACGGGCTGCGAAGACTCACCTGCCGTGACCGCATGACGGCGAAGACGGCGGCCGCGTCGGTCGAGGAGACAATGGCGCCGATCAGCAGCCCCTCCAACCAGGACATCCCGAGGATCGTCCTGGCAAACAATCCAACCAGCCCCGCGGTGATCGCCACGCCCAGAGTCGAGAGCAACAGGCCCTTCCCAAGCTGCGCCCGCACGGTGGCCCACTCGGTGTCCATGCCGCCCGCAAACAGGATAAACGTCAGCGCCACCACGCCGAGCGATTGGGCCAGCCAAGGATTATCGAAGTGGATACCGCCCAGCCCATCGGACCCTGCGAGCATCCCGATAAGGAGAAACAACAGCAAGGCAGGCACGCCCAACCGCCCGGACGCCTTGCTGGCGATCACGCTCAGCAAGAGCAATCCGGAGGCCCCTAGAAGAAGATACTCGATGGTGAGCGTCATGGAAGTCCCATTCCTCGTTGGTGACGATCAGCCTCGCAGACTCAACACTGACGGGTTTCTGACGATGAGGACAGGCCCCCCGGCCCGCCCCAACACCGCCTCCGCCACGCTCCCAAGCACCAACCGGGACAGACCCGTCCGGCCCTGTGTACCGACCACTATTACGTCTGCCTGCCATTCAGCAGCTTGCCTCAGAATGATTTCCACAGGATCGCCCGGGGTACAGAGACTCTCGGCTTTGATTCCCTTTCGCTGCAACTCCCGGGTGAAGACATTCAGCTTCCGCTGTCGGACATTCCTCGACACCCCCTCATCTGCCGCGTGCACGACACACACCTGCGCCTTTAGCTGTGCCGCCAGTCCCGACACATAGCGCAAGACTGCATCGGCGCAGGGTGAGAAATCGGTGGCCATGAGCAGCCGGGCGAGACTCACCTTGGCATGATGCCGAAAAGCATCCCGCACCACGACCTCCTGCAGCGTCAACACGGGACAGGGAGCTTCCCGCACCACCGCGTGCGCGGTGCTGCCGAGCCGCATGCGATCCCAGCCAGTGCGTCCGTGAGTCCCCATGACGATGAGCCCCGCATGAAAACCAACCGCAGCCTCCAGGATACAGTCGCTGGGGTGGCCGAAGAGGAGGGAGGGTTCCGCATGGACTCCGGCTTCCTTTGCCGTTCTCGACAGGCGTCCCAATTCAAGCAACGCGGAGGTTTTGAGAGAGTTCAGGTAGCGGCTGTCGGGGGGCACCCGTGATGACTCGGACACCGTCTTGATCACGTGAATAATCTTCAGCCGAACGCCCAGTACAGTCGCGAGCTTCACAGCATAGGTGAACGCCCGCCGAGCCGGCTGTTGAAAGTCGGTGGGCACCAGCACGCAACCCGTTGTCCTCCTCGCCGCCATTCGCATTCTTTCCCCCATCATGATGGACCGTTCTTCCTGGCCGCCGCTCTTCTGCGGGCAGCGGTCATTTCACCAGACGCTGTTCGATCGCCAAGACCGCTTCCGTGGTGCGTATAACGGCGTCCGGATCGAGCGAAATACTGTCGATACCTTCCTCGACCAGGAACCGGGTGAATTCCGGATAGTCGCTGGGGGCCTGTCCGCAAATGCCGATCTTCCGGCCTGTGGCCTTGGCGGCGCGAATCGCCATTGAGATCATCCGGGTGACGGCCGGATTGCGCTCATCAAACAGCGGGGCCACGAGATCGGAGTCCCGATCGACCCCCAGCGTCAATTGCGTCAGATCGTTTGAACCGATCGAGAACCCGTCGCAGATCTCCGCGAACTCTCCCGCGAGCAGAACGTTGCTGGGAATTTCGCACATGAGATACACCTCCAACCCCCCCTCGCCTCTCCTGAGCCCGTGCGCCGTCATCTCGTCGAGCACCCGCCAGCCTTCTTCGACGGTCCGGCAGAACGGAATCATGACCTTCACATTGGTCAGGCCCATCTCCTCCCGCACCATGCGCAAGGCGCGGCATTCCAGCGCGAACCCTTCCCGGTAGCGCGGATCGTAGTACCGCGACGCGCCGCGAAAGCCGAGCATGGGATTCTCCTCGACGGGTTCGAACTGTCGGCCGCCGATCAGATTGGCATACTCGTTCGATTTGAAGTCGCTGAGCCGGACGATCACGTCCTTCGGATAGAAGGCCGCCGCGATCATCCCGACGCCTTGCGCCAGCTTGTCGATAAAGAACTGTGCTTTGTCCGGATATCCCACCGTCAGCCGGTCGATCTCAGCCTTGATGACCGGATCCTCCAGCCGCTCGTAGCCGAGTAACGCGAGAGGATGCGCTTTGATGGCGTTGGCAATGATGAATTCCTCACGGGCCAGCCCGACCCCGTCGTTTGGAAGGAACGACAGCCTGAACGCTTCCTCGGGGTTGGCCACATTCATCATGATCGCGGTCTTGGGACGGCGCAGATCCTTGACGCTCACGCGGTCGATCTCGACCGGCAGCCGGCCTTCGTAGACAAACCCAGTCTCACCCTCTGCGCACGAGACCGTCACGACCTGACCGTCTTTCAGCCGGTCGGTGGCGGTCTCCGCGCCGACGATGGCCGGCAACCCCAATTCGCGGCTCACGATGGCGGCATGGCAGGTCCGGCCGCCGCGATTGGTGACGATGGCCGCGGCCCGCTTCATGACGGGCACCCAATCCGGGTCGGTCTTGTCGGTCACCAGGATGTCGCCGTCGCGGAACTGCTCGATCTGCTGGACGGATTTGAGCACCCGCACCGTTCCCTGGCCGATCTTGCCGCCGACACTCCGCCCGCTGACGAGGACCCGGCTTCGCTCCGAAAGACGATAGGTCTCAACGACCTCGATATCCCGCTGCGAATGGACCGTCTCCGGACGCGCCTGCACGATGAACAGCTCGCCGGTGCGCCCATCCTTCGCCCACTCCATATCCATCGGACTGGCAACGCCGCGTTTGGTACGGTAGTGGTCTTCGATCACGCAGGCCCAGCGGGCGAGGGTGAGGATCTCGTCGTCCGTGATCGCGAATCTGGCCCGGTCGTCGGGAGGCACCGGCACGTTCTTGACCATTTTGCTGCCACCGACGTCGTACACCAGTTTGAATTCTTTGCTGCCGAGGCGTTTACTGAGGATCGGGCGGTACCCCTCCTTCAAGGTGGGCTTGAACACATAGAATTCATCCGGGTTGACCGACCCCTGCACGACATTCTCGCCGAGGCCATAGGAGGCATTGATCAGCACCGCCTGCTCGAACCCGGTCTCCGTATCGATCGAAAACATGACGCCGGCAGCGGCGAGATCCGAGCGGACCATGCGCTGCACGCCAACCGACAGAGCAACCTTGTGATGATCGAAGCCTTTTTCGACGCGATAGGCGATCGCGCGATCGGTGAACAAGGACGCAAAGCAGCGCTTGCAGGTATCCAGCAGCGCGCGCGGTCCCTGAACGTTCAGATACGTTTCCTGCTGTCCGGCGAAACTGGCGTCCGGCAGGTCCTCCGCGGTGGCGCTGCTCCGCACGGCGACGTCGACCGGCTCCGGCGCCCCCTCGCTCAATCGCGCGTAGGCCTCGATGATCGCCTCCTCCAGGGCAGGCGGGACCGTCGCCGCGAGCACGGCCTGGCGGAGGCGGCTGCCCCGGCGGCGGAGATTCTCCAGATCCTGGGCATCCAGGTTTTTCAAGGCCTCGACGATCGTCGCCTCAAGGCCCGCCTCGCGGAGAAACTCCCGATAGGCGGCCGCGGTGATTGCGAACCCGTTCGGCACCTTGATCCCCTTGGAGGCCAGCTCCCGATACATCTCACCCAACGACGCATTTTTTCCCCCGACGATCTGCACATCCTCGATGCCGATCTCCTCGAACCAGCGAATGAACGATCTCAATCCCTGATAATGACTCATTCTTGCCTCCTGTCCGTCTATTCCTCGGTCCCGACGCTCTACTCGAAGCTGTAGCGGAGTCCAAAGGACACGATCATGCTGTGAAAGTCCGCCGCCGCCAGGGTGGACGCGCGCTGGGTCCGTCTGAATCCGGCCACCACCGCCACCCTGTCCGTCCAGCGATACTCCAGCTCCGCGGACCCTTGCTGAGTGACATCTCTACGGCCGGTGAAGGAATCCCCCTGCAAATCACTGGTGTAGCGTGTGACGCGATAGACATAGTCCAACCCCAGCGTCCAAGACTGCAGGAATGGAATGCGCAGATCCAGCGAAACGACGTGGTTAATATACGACGCATCATCGTTGAACTGCGCGGCTTCCATTTTGTCGGCAAGCCCCTGCTCGTAGAGGTATCCTCCGGTCGCCACGATTCCACTGGAACCGGTCCATTGCAGTCGAGGCCCCAGAGTCCAGAACCGTACGTCGCGTTGTGCGAACGACTCGTTAAAGGCCCGTTCTCCGACCCGGCCTTCAATGGTCGCCTGCCACTGGTTTGATAGTCGCCGTTCGATCTCCATATAACCGATGTGCGACGTAACGCGCACTTCCTGGATCAGCCTGCTGCCGGTCCGCTTTTCGAACCCCTGCCCCAGGAGCGCCTGGGGCGCCGATTCGTAGCGGAGGAACAGGGCATGCTTCGACCCCAGCGCCTGGCGTAGGTCGAGGCGGTAGATCCCCCGGTTGAATGCCGACTTGTCGGTGTAGAACAATCCCTGCCCACTGACGGAGACCCGCGACGGCTGCGCGGAGACCGTGCCCAACCACTGCAATTCGGCCGCCTGCTTCCAAATGACATCGCTCCCGACAAGTCGGACATCGCCGGTGGGAAAGCTCGGATCTTGCTGCAGCGCCTGCGCGAATGCCGCCGAATACTGGACGACATTGTCGGTCCACGCTGCCTCCGACTCCCCGCTCACCCGCCATTCCGCTTGCGCCGCGTGGCCATCTATGAGAAGTCCCAGAACAACGCACACCCGGAGCGCGGCGAACACGCGACGGAAGGCTATTATTTCCATCACTGCCGGGTACGCATCGAGTCGCATGCGTCGCCACCCGTCTCATTCATTCACCGCCGGAATGATCACGCCGTGCGGACTCCGCTTGCCGTCCAGCGCCTCTCGCTCCTCATGGGTCAGCAGCGCCTCATCCGGCAGATGCAGCACCCGGGCCGTTTCCCGCAGACAGTGCGCCCAACTGCAGCGATTCACGAACGCCATGCCCTGAGTGCTGAGCGTGCCGCCGTGGTTGGTGTACCCCAGACCGACCGTCTGTACGCCCGTATGCAGAGGCCCCAGCAGGCCCAGAATCGTTTCCGGTCTCGTGTGAGTCACGAACAGACGAGCGGGCACCGTGACCGGAAAGAGGCGTTCCGTCATGTCGGGCGATGCCTGATGCGCCTGTTCGGCCCGGGAGCGTGGCGAGCGGAACCGGCCCGGCTCCAGAAGATAGATCACCAGATGCGCGACTTTCCGCTCCGCCAGGCGGCGAGAGGCTGTGAGTACGTCCATCAACTGATACGAACCGACGGCCGCAAGAATGATGCGGGCGCGATCCGTCTCATATCCGGCCCAATCCAATCGCAGGCCACCGTCTTGTACCGCTTTTCGGGCCTCCTCGCCGGTGAACAGGTCGGGGACCGCGTCGGCTTTGGCCGCCACGATGGTCCAGAGCTGACCGTGGGTCCGATAGACTTCTTCCATCACCGCCGCCGCCTGGTTGAAGTCGGCCGGAAACAGCACGCGCGAGACATGCGACGGTTCCCCCAGCATCGCTTCCGCCATGCTGGGATCTTGATGCGACTGTTCGTTCTTGCCGTTCTCCCACGTGTGAGAGGTCAAGAGAAGGGGCACCGATAACCAGCGTTGCGGTCGCCCGGCTTCCTGACAATGATTGGCGAAGATGATCTCCTGCCGGATCGCTCCGTGCATCTTGCTGCCGAAGGCCTCGTACGTATGGATCAGATTGACCCCGCCCTTGTTGGCGAGGGCCGCAGAGGCGACCGCTTCCTCGTTCAGCGCCGTGATGACCGCGCCCAGTATGGATTCAGGAATCCCGGGCTCAGGGTCGGTTACCCGAAACTTCAACATCTCCAGCGTCTTGAGCAACCGGTTCGAGCGCATCTCGTCGGGATTGCCGACGCGAGGGCGCAGCTGCGGATTCGCGCGCACCAGCGCCGCAAAGACCTCATCAACCGCCGCCATCGGAGAAATTCTGGTCCAGAGATCCGGATGGCGCCTCGTCTCCACCGACACGGGTCGGAACGGTGGTGGGGGACCTTCACGCAGCGAGACCGCGCGATGCGCCAGGGCATGGTCGCGCTCCAGTGGACGACCGGCAATGCTATGTTGTTGAAACGCCAGAACGGCGGAGTGTAGTGCCGTGGGTGTCACCCAGAGCTTCCTTGCTCCCTCGTGAAAACGCCCTGCCGCGTCCGAATTTGCTCGCGGGTTCGCCATCAGCGGAAGATTGTGAGCTAAGTTCGTACCTTCTCCGGGAAAGCCGGCTCCCTTCGGCGCGAGCGCAATGCCATAGGGCAAGCGAATCGGGTACCGGCTGCGCCCCGATCGAATCGCCTCAACCGCCGCTTCCAGCCGGCGTTCCATCTCGACGATCGCCCACAGGAACGCCGCGGGATCGCGCCCGTCGAAGAGGATCGGGTCGAACCCATTGAGGGTCAGATGGTCGCAAAACCAGGCCGCGCCGCCCTGCTGTGACATGGTCGTCCGTTGATCGATGCGCCGTCCGTTCTTGATCATGATCGGGGCGACCAGCCCGGAATCCTGAGTGCGCCACCAGCGCGGCGCCCAATCGCTGCCCCGTTGTTCTTCAAACGCACCGTCGGAGAGAAACGCCACTAATCGTTCGCCTGGCAAGGGCATGTGGACGTACTGCAATTCGGCAAAGCCCAGATAGCCGCCTTCCGCCAGCCCTCCCGCCGTGTGGGCGTTCACATGACTGCCCAGCGGAGAATCTTGACGGCCATCCTCACTGAGGCGATAGGCATAGAAATCTCGCACGTAGCGGGTCAGCCCTTCATCGGTGACGGAATACCTGACTGCATGCGCCTCCGTCATGTTGCCGACCAGCAGATTCAGCGAGTCCACGGCCGCCACACAGTGCCCCTGCCCCATCAGCCAGGCTCGTGTGTGGCCGGTCAGGACGTTGGCGGCAAGATACCCGGCATAGGCCGGCACCATGTTGAGCGAGCCGCCAGTGTGGCCATCGGGTTGAACCTTGAAGTCGACGACCTCCAAGGGACGACCGTCTAGATACACGTTCTTCGCATACGTCTGATGCACGACCAGCCAGAGACCGGCGCTCGTGAGTCGATCCAACGAGGCCAGCAACTCGTAGAACGCGACTCCGTCTCCTTGTCGGCCCTGATCCGCGAGCCTGGTCGCGAGGTCGTGAATCCGCGCCTGGGTCTCGTCGGTATGGCGGATGACGCCATAGCCCTGCGCCCAACAGGCGAACTGGGAATCGTCGTGGCGATATTGGGCGGCTTGCTGCGCCAGCTGATGGTTATCTCGGTCGTAGTCGGTGTTCATGTTGATCCTTTGCTGGGTTTCGGTGTGTCACGGTAGTGATTGGCCTCGTACAGACATCGCACGGTCCCACGCGCGATCCAGGTTTCTTCGTCAAACAGCCACGACGTAGGCTTCCAATTTGGCATCGTCCCCGGCTGATGCGGGCCACGCGACTGCCGACAGGGCACCGGTCTTGTCGTTCAGGTCCCGGTCCAACACGAGCCCGCACCAGTCCATTCCATCGCAAATACGGGCACCGATTTCAGCGGCATGTTCGCCGATACCTCCGCCGAACAGCACCGCGTCCACGCCGCCAAGGACCGCCAGGTAGGCGCCGATATATTTACGCACTCTGTAGCAGAAGACCTCGGGCGAACCCGGCGCGCGCCTCTCCCCGCTGCTCGGCCGCCAGCAAATCCCGCACGCCGCACAACAAGTCCGACAGGCCCAAGAGACCGGACCGTTCGTTGAGCCACTGCTCGACTTGCTCCACCGGCATCCGTTCTCGGCGAGACAGATAGCCCACGATCGCCGGATCGAGGTCGAGGGAGCGGGTGCCCATCACCAAGCCTTCCAACGGCGGAAATCCCATGGAGGTATTCACCGATCGGCCTCCCTGGATCGCCGCGGCAGAACACCCGTTCCCGAGATGCAGTGTGATGGCGCAAACGGTGTCCACCTTTCGTCCCGTCTGCGCCGCATAGCTGTGCACGAGCGACGCCCGGCGCGGAAGCTCACCTGCCCGGCCTAGTTATCGTCTTTCCTTATCCGGATTTCGCTCACGTCCGCTTTCCCCGTACCTATCGTAGAAACAAATTGCCCCATGTTCGGACGCAACTCCTCATCTGATTGGATGTGGTGCTCAGTCGTGCATCAAACTCCACATGGGCAACTTCCATGCCTCCACGAGCCATCCGTACACATTCGGCTTAATAGGCTTCACTTACAGTGAAACGACGTGCCTTTACTTCTCACGCTCCTGCTCCCATCACCCTGGTCGTTTACTCTGTCGCAATACACCACATGGTTAAGAGGCCGGCTGTGGACGTTTGCCTCCTTCGGCTCGTTTGATGTCTATCCACCGGCCCATGATTGTCATCGCATTCGCCTGGCACCGGCGGGCTGTCTGAACGCGCGAGTTTGTTGTGCGCATCCAGCGCGGCCACCTTGTAGCATCCGCCAAGGTCGGATAGTTAAACGCCGTGATGAGGAAATAATCCAACCCGCCGCGCAGCCTCAAGACAGCCTGACCAATATGGATTAACTCCGTCACGCCGGTCCCGATCACATGTACCCCAAGAAGACGTCGGTCTTCCCGATGAAAGAGCATCTTCATTAGGCCGCTGTCGCCTGGATTGATCGGCGCCGTCGTTTGTAGCAGCGGGACGCTCGGCGCCATGAGGTCCAGGGTCGGCGGTGTCCGACCGATGCCACTGATAATGCCGATACTCAATCCGAACCCAGGACCATAGGGATTTCCGATGACGAGCGTCCGCTGGCCGATCTGCAGCGTCTCCGAGGACCCGAGACGCACGGTCGGGAGCTTGCCTGTGAACCCCTGTGAGCGTGAGGACCGCGACATCGGTGTAGTGGGCGATGCCGATCACCTCCACCTTTACGCGCTGTCCGTCGTACAGCGTAGCCGCCACATGATGCGCGCGTTCGACGCGCACTAGTGCTCTTCCTCTTGGCCGACGCCTGCTTAGGAGCCTGGCCTAAGACGGATCTGCGAGTCGCCATCGTGAACCTCCGTTAGGCAAACACCGGCACCTGCCGTGCAAGCTCCGGAACCGGGTGTGGGGTGAACGGCCGGTCAAGGCAGTGCAAAGGAAACGCCGGAGTCTTGCCGATGCGGCGGATCGTTTCTGCGATCCGTTCCGGCTTGCCCCAGTCGCTCCACAGCACACCGGTCAGTTCCATGACCGCCACCCGGTCTGGCAGCCGTTGCAGGAGGTGCGAAGAAAAGTTATAGGCCGGCATCTCCTGATAGACCGCCTCCAACGCGGAGCGTTCGCCCGGACGGTCCCAGGCGGACGCCAGCCGCTCAAAGAGGGGCATCATGTCGGGGAAACAGGCATACCCGGCTTGCCACAACGTGTCCGCCTTGGCGGCAAGGACCAGCGTGTTCCACAAGGCGCCCCCCCGGAGTGCCGCATCCGCTAGCTCAGCCGATGGTTTTTCGAGGAATGACGACATCGCATGGACCGGATGACCCGGCGGCCCGGTCAATGCCGGGCCACGTTCAATCCATCCGTACTCAGTCTCCAACCGATCCGGCTGAACGCCCAACAAGAGCATCCGATCCGGGGTGGCGGCGACAGACGCGATCGCGTGGCGCACCGTATCGAGAAATCGGTGTTCCGGAAAAATGAAGTGATCCGACGGATGCACCACAACCGTCGCGTGAGGATGGCGACCCCATACGTAGGACAGCGGCAGGAACACACCCGCCGCCGTATCTCGGTTGGCGGGTTGCAACAGGAGTTTGCCGATCGGCCGCCCGCGCAACTGGGATTCCACATCGGGCCGATGGTGGCAAGCCGCGACAACGACGGCGCGGTCCGCCGGCGAGAGCTGCGTAACACGGTCCACCGTGTGTTGAAACATTGACCGGGTCCCGACGAAGGCGCAATATTGCTTCGGTCGAGGCCACCCCAACCATCGCTGCACCAGAGGCTTGACCCGTTCCCCTTCCCCGCCAGCCAACACGATATTCCACACCATCCGTCCCGCATCTCTTTGATCGATCATGATCGTCGTCCTTTCTCTGGCGCTTCCGCCGGTCTGTTGTGTCTGGTTACCTGAGCCGTGACTGGAGTTAACCGCGTCACAGCCACAGTTCCTTCTGGTCCGGCTCGTCGATTGGCCATCACCGTTGAATCGATCCACTCGCCGCAATTCACGCAGCGCCGCGAGAGCAATATACCTTCATCGAGGATCTCCGGCAGCAGACCATCAATACAGCCTGGCACCATGAGCCCGTTGCAGCGTGGGCAGATGTGCTGCCCGGTTGCCCCTGTAGACTCAGATTGCGTTTGGCTCATCGGGATCGTACCGCCTCGACCTCCATTGCTCCGCGCGCTGGGCCGGCACGCGGCGTCGAATTCATGGCCGCATCTCTCGCGACACCGGGCGACTGCATGTTTCATCTCTCACCTCTTTCTAGTCGTTGATTCGGTCATCAAGGTCGGTTCCGAAATTCGATCGCACCCGCCGTGCCGGCCGACTTTACCAGCGCCACACCGGGATGCCTGCGCCTCCCACGCCATGTTTTGGGATCTCACCCGGCCTGACGTGAACATCAGAGTGCACGCTGATAGTGGTGCGTGAACCAGCCACTCTCCCTTCGACTCGCTCCCAATTGAGACGCCCCGCCTTGTGTGAACCCGGCGACAGACCGCCACGATGAGTGGTTATCGAGCCCGTCCCATGGAGTTGTCCTTCATGCACGACCACAGGCGGCCGGCCCTGCAGGGGCGGGAAACCAACCCTATGGTCTATCTCTGCCCACGCGGGCGCCACGAAGAGAACAGCCCCGAGCCCCAGCGCCGACAATATCCGCAATCGTTGCGTCGTGACCATGATGGAGCCTCTTGTTCGATTGTGGATTCCTTTCTCTCTCGACAGCCCCACGATAGCAATCAATCGCCGCATTGAAAAATAGATAATTTACGCTAGAGTCATCGGTTATTTCGATGTATACTCCACGCCATGGAATGGCTGAACTATCACCATCTCTTGTATTTCTGGTCAGTCGCTAAACACGGAAGCGTGAGCAAAGCCTGTGAAGAGCTCTGTCTGGCTCAACCGACCATCAGCGCGCAGATACGGGTCTTGGAAGAAGCTCTGGGCGAACGGTTGTTCGCTCGATCGGGGCGACACTTAATCCTGACGGAGATGGGGAGAGTCGTATTCAGCTATGCAGAAGATATCTTTTCCCTGGGCCAAGACTTGATGAACACGGTCAAAGGCCGTAGCGGCGGGCGATCCATGCGCCTTACCGTCGGTATCGCCGATGCGATGCCGAAGCTGCTCGCTACCCGGATTCTGAAGCCCGCGTTCAACCTCTCCTACCTCGCACGCATCGTCTGCTTGGAAGGCACACTGGACCGGCTCTTGGCCGACCTTGCGATTCACAGGCTGGATCTCGTCATCGGCGACACGCAGGCGCCTTCGACCGTCAACGTCCAAGCCTATAGCCACTTGATGGGGGAATCCACCATCACCCTCTTTGCCACAGCGAAGCTCGCAACGCGCTATCGCCGGAAATTCCCGCGGTCATTGGAAGGCGCCCCGTTCTTACTGCCGACCTCCCACGCGACACTCCGCCGGCTCTTAGATACCTGGCTGGTTCGCAAGGGACTTCATCCCAACATCATCGGAGAATTTGAAGATAGCGCGACCTTGAAGGCGTTCGGTCACGATGGGTACGGGATCTTTCCGGGCTCGACCGTCATGGAGAAGGAAATCTGTCGGCAGTATCAGGTGTGCGTGCTGGGCCGAGTGGATGGCGTCAAACAGCGTTTTTACGCGATCACGGTGGAGCGAAAGCTGGAGCATCCGGCTGTGCGGACGATCTTCGAGGCAGCACGCCAGGAACTCCTGACCTAGGACCTCTGAACAACGGACGAATGGTATGGACCTCGATAGATCGCGCGCCCTATTCTGACCATCCAGTTCGCGGACAGTGCGGTCGCGGCTCATGAAGTGCTACGTGCATGGAGGTTCTGGCCCCGTGGGGACGCTGTAAACCGGTGGGTCACAAAAGGGGGGCAGGCGTGAGTATTGCTTTGATACAGCACCGGCTCGGACTTTGGGAAACGAATCACGCTTGCACACGATCTCCTCGCAATGATGCGGTCGCAAAGGTACGAGGCCAGTGACGCGAATGGCCACAGCGCAACTGCATTCACTCGCAATCTGTACCACGCACAGGGGTTGCGCGCATGTCGAGTCACGATCCGCATAAGTCTGCACGGGAACCAACGTACGGGCGCGAGACTACTAGGGGATGACCTGGCAGGGTGAGGAAAAGCGATTTTCCGTCATCGGATTTACACGGCGGACACGATCAAGAACGATAGAGCGATGCATGGGCGATCCCATGGAACCCATAGCGCCGGATGCCATACTTCGTGGCCAGGTCCTGTGGGATCGCATAGGTGGCCGCTCGCTCCGGCCTCGTATGGTGAAACGCCGTATCGAAGACCCCGACCATCGGCATCTCGTGCCCCAGCACCGCCCGCGCAGCGGTGATCCCAGCCAGACACGCCGGGTTGTGGAACGGGGCCAGCTCGCTGTGCTGAAGGATGGCACCCCCATGAACCACGCGACGGCCTCGACCTCAAACCGCTTGCAACGGTCGAGCGCCCACCGAACAGCTTGGTCGTGGTTCCGAATGTCCTGCTGGAGTTCCGAATCCGACATGGAACCGTGCTGCAGCCGCAGCCTCGCCAGACCGCCGATGCGATCCACCATTCCGCTGATTATGGTGATACGACGTCTCATCGCGGATGTCTACAATCCGGAACTTCAGGCTTGAACTGCAGCAGTTCAGGACGAGCACCACATGGTGTCTTCTGTGCGTAGAAGAGGAACACAATGCCACCCATGATTGCTCCCTGCCACTTTGCGCTATGGGCTATGTGGTGAAGACCAGCGTCACAGCGCCGCCGGCCAATGCCACACCCAAGCCCAGCGCAACACGCCAGGCTAATGCCTTGCCGCCGAACCAGGCGGCAAGAGCTGCTTTGGCAATCGTGTTCGTCATCGCCGCTGCCGTGATCGCGGTCGCCGCAGTCCGGGTGGCCAATCCTTCCTGATGAAACTGGGCCACCGAGAGCGTAATCGCATCGACATCGGTCGTCCCGGCCAGCACACTGGAGGCGTAAAGTCCCTGGTCGCCGAGCCCAAGCTGCGCGCCCTTAGCCACGACAATGACGACCGCATAAAAGAGGCCGAACTTCAACGCGGTCCCCAGCTCGAGCGGATTGCGATAGGACACAGGGGGCGCCTCGTGGAGAGTCTGACGTGACTTCAGATAGAGCATCAGCGCCGTACCATAGCCGCCGAGAGCCATGATCCCCAGCGGCCAGGCTAGACTCGGGAGGAGAGGGGGATGGATCACGCTGATCACAACGAGCATCCGGAGAAACATGGTGCTCGAAGCCAACAGCGTCGCCACGGCGGCGAGCGCGACCACCGCCGATGATTCCCGAGCCCGCGTCGCTAGGCTGACCGTGACGGCTGTGGAGGACAACAGTCCGCCTAGCATGCCGGTCGCCAACAGCCCGTGACGCGGGCCGGCAATCCGCATCGCGATATACCCAAGGAAACTAATTCCCGCGATGAGCACAACCATCAGGGCCACATGGAAGGGATTCAAGACATTGAAGGGACCATAGGTACGGTTGGGCAGCAGCGGCAGGACGACGACCGCGAGCACGACAAACTTCGCCGTCGCGTACAGATCGTCATCGGAGATGCGGGCCACCGCCTGGTGCAGCGGCTTCTTGAACGACAGCAGACCCATCACCACGCCGGCACTGGCGACAATCAGGAGATAGCGGTCGCTGACCAGCAACGGAATCCCTGGCGCAAGAGCCAGTACCCCCAGAAGAAACGTGATGAGGGCCGCCACTTGCGTGGTAATCCCCGGGTCCGCGCTCCGGCTCCACTCTTGATACTGTGAGACGGCCAGGAAGGCGCCGATCATCACCATGGCGCCCAACATGGGCCACATCCCCATCGTGTGCGCGATGAACGCCGACAGCGCGCCGGCCAAGGCAATCAGAGGAAAGGTCCGGACGCCGCCGACGCCCGGGCCTCTCTCCTCGTCCCTGGACTGCTGGCGTTGCAGGCCGATGAGCGCCCCGGCCCCCAGCGCGATCAGAAACCCCCAGAAGATCTCTTCAAAAGCCATCGTCACGATTGCTCATGCAGGCTAGACCGCCAGAACTTCCAACATCATGAACTCCCCTTTCATCTGGGGATGGAGGTCGCAACGAAAGGGATGACTTCCTGGACGCTCCGTCGTAAACCGGATCACCAGCGTTTTCCCGGGATCCACATAGAACCCCTCCACGCCTTTTCCGTAGGAGGCGATGCCCTCGCCTTCCGCATGCACCAGCAGCCCGAACAACATTGGCGAGGTAAAACCGTGCCGGATGATGTCTTCGTTGCGGAGGATGATGACGGTGGATAGCCCGGGGCGGATCGGGGCGGGTTTGGTCAGGAGGAAGGCCGAATCTCGCATGACGATCTCGATCCGTTGCTCTTGCGCCACCTCAGTTAAATCAGTGGCTTGAACCGGACCGGCTTGGAATAGAACCAGGCACGCGAATAGCCCTCGGCTGAAAAAACTAGAGATCCGACCTGTTCGTTCCACCATGCATCACCTCCCTCTCGTCTGTATGTGCCTATTGTGACCATCATCCGACTCATCGTCTCACGATACGCGGACATCCCCGATCGTCGCATTTTTCTACATCCTTTGTTCTCCCCCACGCTGGATCCCACGGCTTCACAGCCGTGGCTTCCTGCATAGGCGGGTGGAAGAACTATTGTCGCTTCTGCCGCCCCTTATAGAGGACAAAGAGCCCCACCAGCCCCACAATGACCGCTACCAATCCCAGAAGGCCAATCCATCCATACGATTTCCTTTCGCGCGAGCGGCCTCGCCTCTCCTGCCTGCCACCTGTTAGCAAATGCGAGGCAGTTGCTCGCCCGACAACAGATCGAGGATGCGGTGTGTTCCCAGCACCGTGCGCAACGCAACGATGGAAGAGCTGGCATCCGTGACCGTGCCGATGCGAACCGCCTGGTGCGCGACCCTGTGTCGGCGCATGGCGGCCAACGCCGCATCCACATGCGATTCTGGCACGAAGGCGACAAACCGCCCTTCGTTCGCGACGTACAGGGGATCGAGGCCCAACAGTTCACAGGCGCCGCGCACAGACTCTCGCACGGGAATGAGCGGTTCTTCAATGGTCATGCCCACGTTCGCCCCGGCCGCGAGTTCATTGAGCGCGCTGGCGAGCCCACCGCGCGTCAGATCGCGGAGGCAATGGACGGGCACTCCGCATTCCAGCAGATCACGCACGACCCGATGCAACGGCGCCGAGTCGCTTTCGATTTCGCCGGTGAAGCGCAACCCTTCACGCACGCTCATCACGGCCAAGCCGTGCGAGCCAAGATCGCCGCTTAGCAAGATGGCATCGCCTGATGTCACCTCTTCCGGGCCGATGCGAATACCAGGCGGCATAACGCCAACCCCGGCGGTGTTGATAAAAATCCCGTCGCCTTTGCCGCGATCCACCACCTTTGTATCCCCGGTCACGACCCGCACCCCCGCCTCTTTCGCCGCCTTGGCCATGGAGTCCACCACATTCCGCAGCGTTTCCATGCTGAGGCCTTCTTCCAGGATAAACCCAGCACTTAGATACAGCGGCATGGCGCCGCACATTGCGAGATCGTTGATCGTGCCATGGACCGCCAAGCTCCCGATGTCCCCGCCTGGGAAGAACAATGGAGACACGACGTAGGAATCCGTGGTGAACGCGAGGGCGCCCTGCTCGACCGGAAACATCGCGCCGTCATGCAACTGCGCCAGCATCGGGTTGTCAAAAGCCCGGACGAATACGTCCCGAATCAACTCCTGCATGAGGCGCCCGCCCCCGCCATGGGCCAGCTGCACGGTCGCGCTTCTCACCGGCACGGAACAATGCAGGTGCAGCGCTTGATCGTCTGCCATGGAATCCTTTCTCCCATTCCCTTTCGCTATGCCGATTGCCTCTCGCCTCTCGCCCCATGCCCCGCACCCCGTCTATAGCGATAATAGGCCGCGCAGGCCCCTTCGCTGGACACCATCGGCGCGCCGAGCGGTTTCTCCGGCGTGCAGCGCGTGGCGAAGGCCGGGCAGTCCGGCGGCTTGAGCAAGCCTTGCAACACCAGACCGCTCCGACAATCGGAATTTTCTGCGCCCACCGAACCGGATTGAGCGAGCGCGTCACGAAATCGCACCGCCGCATCGAAGACAGCATAGGCCGGCGTGAGTCTCAGGCCGCTCTGAAGAATGTCGCCGATGCCACGCCAGGCCCGCAGCGTCGGTTCGAAGACTTCTCGCACGGCCGCTTGCGCCGCCACGTTGCCCTCGCGGCGCACGGATCTGGTGTACTGGTTCTCGACGACTGCCCGTCCTTCTTCCAATTGGCGAACCAGCATCGCAATCCCTTCCAGGATGTCGATCGGCTCAAACCCCGTGACCACGATGGGCACGCGATAGCGTCGCGCCAGGTCTTCGTACTCTTCATAGCCCATGACCGTACAGACATGACCGGCCGCCAGAAAACCCTCCACGAGACAGCCGGGAGCGGACAGAATGGCTTCCATCGCCGGCGGCACGAGCACATGGGCCGCGAGTAGACTGAAGTTGGTGAGACCCAGGCGCCGCGCCTGGATCGCCGCCATCGCATAGGCAGGCGCGGTCGTCTCGAACCCCACTGCAAAACACACGACCTCGCGATCAGGGTTCGCGCGGGCTAACTCCAACGCATCCAGCGGCGAATACACGATGCGGACATCTCCCCCTGCAGCCTTGACGCCGAACAGATCCCCCTGCGAGCCAGGCACGCGCAGCATGTCCCCGAAAGAGCAGAAGATCACGCGCGGCAACGACGCGAGTTGGAGCGCCTGGTCGATTAAGCCGATCGGCGTAACACAGACGGGACAGCCCGGCCCATGCACTAGGGTGAGGTTCGGCGGCAACAGGGCATCAAGGCCGAACCGTACAATCGAATGGGTTTGCCCGCCGCAGACTTCCATGATCGTCCAGGGCTTGGTCACGGTTCGCTTGATCGTCTCGGCCAATGCCGCGGCGGGCGCACACTCTCGGTATTCATCGACATACTTCATCGTGAACGACGCTCCTTACTCCTCACTGATCCCTCGCAACATGCTTAGCGTTCGTTGTGCGGCCTGCTCATCCAATTTGCTGATAGCAAAGCCCACATGCACGATGACATAGTCGCCGACCGCCGCCTCGGGGACCAGCACGAGAGACACGTCCTTGGCGATGCCCCCGAACGACACGGTCCCCGTGCGGAGTTGATCATCCTTGATACTGAGGACTTGCCCGGGAACGGCTAAGCACATATCTATTACCTTCTGTTGGAAATGTGAGCCGCCGCCACGGCTGCCTGACCAAGAGAGAGTCCCCCGTCGTTGGGCGGCACCTGGCGATGGGTATAGACGGTAAACCCCGCTTTCTCCAACCGGCGACGCCCGAGCCGGAGCAGCAGGGCATTCTGGAAGCATCCGCCTGTCAGCGCCACGCGCGGCAATGCGGCTCGCTCTGCAATCTGACCGATCAGATCCGCCAGCGCAAGATGGAACCGATAGGCGATTCGCTCGGGGCTGCTTCCTTCATGCCTCTCATTTATGAGCGACTCGATCAGCGGTCGCCAGTCTGCCACCCACGCGGCCTCATTGGCCTCACCTCGCGTGACGGCAAACGCGTAGCCCGTCTCATCACAGGGAGAATTCTTTTCAGACCGTTCCGCCGCAAACTCCAAGGCCATGGCCGCCTGCCCTTCATAACTTGCTTCATCACACAAGCCAGCTATCGACGACACCGCATCGAAGAGTCTTCCCATGCTGGTGGTCCAGGGAGAAGCAATTCCTTTTCGCAGTAGGACCGCGAGAGCCTCGCCTTTCCCTTTCACAACATGCCGGGCAGCACACTCTTCAACGGCGCCCCTCTCTCCATAGGTCTGCCATAGGACTGAGAAGGCGCAGCGCCATGGTTTGCTCATGGCCCCCTCTCCACCAATCAAGCGGAACGGCCGAAGATGGGCGAGGCGCCTGAAGCCTCGATACCCCGCGATCAAGAACTCGCCTCCCCAGATCGTGCCGTCGGAGCCATAGCCCGCCCCATCCCAAGCGATCCCCAGCACCTCGCCATCTAAGTTGTACTCGGCCATGCAGGAGGCCACATGCGCATGATGATGTTGCACCCGAACGAGCGGGACCGCGCAGCGCTCGGCGAATTCCTGCGCGAAGATTGTCGACCGATAGTCTGGGTGGAGATCGCAGACTACCAGTTGGGGCTGTACATCAAGCAGCCGTTGCAGATCATCAACGGCGCGACGAAAGACCGCGTCGGCTTCAACCGTCCCGAGATCGCCCAGTTGCTGACTCATGAGCGCCTGATTCCCGGTGAGCAACGTGACTGTGTTCTTGAGATGGCCCCCGACCGCGAGAATCGGCACATCGGTCCGGCCCTGACAGACCTCTTCGCTGAGCGTGATCGTCTGCGGGACAAAGCCACGCGCCCGACGCAGGACCATGACTCTCGTCTGGGGCTCTCCCTCACCCCCCTTGCCTCCCGCCTCTGGCCCTCGGTGAAGCACCCGCACGACCGAATCATCGACCGGCCGCGCGATCACTCGATCGTGAACCAGGAACGCCTCCGCGATCCCGGCGAGCCGAACGAGCGCCTCTTGTTCATCGATCACGATCGGTTCGTCAGAGCGGTTGCCGCTGGTGGCGACTGCCGGACCTTGCAACTCCGTCATCAGCAGATGGTGGAGCGGGCTGTACGGCACCATGGCACCGACGAAGGGGGTGTTGGGCGACACCGAGTGGGCCAGCCCGGATTGTTCACGCTGTCGCAGCAACACAATCGGCGCTCCCGGAGAGAGCAGCACGACTCCTTCTTCCGGAGCACAACGGCATGATTCCCGTACAGCGGAAACAGATGGAAACAAGACCGCGAAGGGTTTATCCGGTCTCATCTTGCGCAAGCGTAACCGTTGCACCGCTGCTTCCGAGCAGGCATCCACCCAAAGCTGAAATCCGCCGATTCCTTTGACCGCGAGAATCCCTCCCTGTCGGATGATCTCACAGGCCTGCCGCAAGGCGTCCTGCTCACCAGCCACCTCCTGTCCCTGGACATCCCACAGCGCTAATCGAGGGCCGCAGGCCGGACAGGCGATCGCTTCCGCATGAAAGCGGCGATTCGTATGATCTTCATACTCCGCCCGGCAATCCCGGCACAGTGGGAACCGGTCCATCGTGGTGTTGGCCCGATCATAGGGAATGTCCGTGATGAGGCTGAAGCGCGGGCCACATTGGGTGCAGGTGAGAAACGGATAGCGGAAATGTCGATCCATCGGATCGTTCAGCTCATGCAGGCAATCAGTACAGGTCGCGAGATCCGGCGGCACCACCAGACGCCGTGCGCCAACACCTTCGCTGATCCGAATTCCGAAGACTGTCTCCCCAATCGGACTCGCAGGTTCTACGGTCAACCGATCCACCTTCGCCGCCGCCGGTGCTTCCGTCTGCATCCGCTCTAGAAAGCTCTCCACCACAGCAACCGGCCCCTCCAGTTCCAGCAGTGCACCATGAGAACTGTTCGTGACCCATCCGGCCACGCCAAGTTGGTGAGCGACACGGAAGACAAACGGCCTGAATCCAACCCCCTGGACCGTTCCCTCCACGGTAACACGCAGGCGAACCACGGTCTCTTGGTTCATTCTTCCACCACCACCTCGTGAAGCACCACGTCGGGGACTGGCTCCGCATCCAAGTTTGCCGCCCCGCAACCTGGGCAACATTGCAGCAGTTCCTGCATCTCGCAGGATGTCCCGCACAGCCGGCAATGGGCCGTGACGGCAACCGGCAGAATTTCCAGCACGGCCCGCTCAGCAACCGTCCCCTCTGCGGCCGCAGCAAAGACCGACTGCAACGCCGCCGCATCGTGCTCGAAGAAATGAGACTGCGTACTGACCTTGAGCCTCACGACCGACGGTCTCGCAGAGGGAGCCTGGCGGAGCGCCTCCTCCACCATCTTGACTACTTGAGCCATCAGCTGCCACTCGTGCACAAGAGCCCCTCCAACTCATGCACGACTCGCTCGACAACCTGATCCAATACTTCAACAACCGCCGGAGACAGATCGTTGCCGGCCGTAGTGTCACCGACCTCCACACCGTAGACGATCACGCGGGGCGGAAGGAGCCCCAATGTACGGCCCAGCTCAATCGCGTCCACCGCATTAAGGACGTGCGTCGAATGAGGGAACAGGTCTGCCGAGATCGGGCCGGCGGACGCATTGAGACGATGGATCGTTCCCGCAGGCTGGCCGCTCCTTGCCGCATCGATCAGGATGACGGCTGAAGCCTCTGCCATCAAGTCCAGCACATCGAGACCGGCCAGCTCCGCTTCAATCACGTCAGCGCGGTCCCCCACCAGGGCTTTCAATCGCCGCGCGGCTAGTAGCCCCGCCGCATCATCCCCCCTGAACAGATTGCCGACTCCGATGATGCGCACGGGGTGTCGTGCTCCAACACTTGTCATGCGTCACCTGTCACGCTGTATATCCAACTTCAAAAAATGCGTCGCGCAGGAGATGCAAGGGTCATAGCAGCGGATGACTTTTTCGCATCCCAAAGCCGCTTGCTCATTCGAGAGATCCAACACACTCGGCAGATAGACACGCAGATCCTCTTCGATCCGGCGCTGGTTCTGCGAGGTGGGCGGAACGATCTTGGCTTCGCGGATCAGGCCGTCACCATCCACCCGATACCGATGATAGAGGATTCCTCTCGGCGCTTCGGTGCACGCCATGCCGGTGCCGGCGCGCACGGTCACCGGGACCGAAGGGCTGGGTGGCGGCTCGTACCTGTCGATGATCCGCAGCGTCTCCTCGATCGCATACAGGATTTCGACGGAGCGGGCCACGATCGCGTGAAAGGGATTGCACAGAGGCAGAGACAGTCTCGTGTCCGCCAAGGCTTGCTTCCCCAGGGGCGACAGATGGTCGTGATTGAGGTTCAGGCGCGCCAACGGCCCCACCAAATAGCTGGCTCCGTTGAGTCTGCATTGGAGGGCTGTAGAATAGGGCGCCTGCTCTTCCCTGAAATGGTGCTCGAACTCCACTGCGGAAATCTTTACTCCGCCACTGGACAGGATCGGTCCCTCGTTGAAGGGATACTCATCGGGAGGACGAAGCGCGACAAAGGTATAGTCCTGTGCAAAATCAGGATAGTCGAATCCCGCAACCCAGCGGACGGTCTCCACCGCCGCGTCACGTGCCCACAAGAGTTCTTCTTTCAGACCCTCCAGTTCACGGCGTAGCGGCACGCGCGAAAACCCACCGACCTTCACCGAGACCGGGTGCACGGAGCGCCCACCCAGCAGGGTCATCAGGGCATTGCCGGCTTTCTTGAGCCGCAGGCCACGGGTCACAATCTCCGGATGGTCTTTGGCCATCGCGATGGCGCTGGCATAACCAAGAAAATCCGGCGCGTGAAGCATGTAGACATGGAGCGTATGGCTCTCGATCCACTCGCCGCAGTAGATCATCCGCCGCAAATCCCGTAGCGCCCCCTCCACGCTCACCGCGAAGATCTGCTCCAGCGCATGAACGGCGCTCATCTGGTAAGCCACAGGACAGATGCCGCAAATCCGCGCCACGATGTCCGGCACCTCGTCGTAATGCCGGCCTACCAAAAAGGCTTCGAAGAACCGCGGCGGCTCGAAGATCCTCAGCTCGACATCCTGCACGACACCGTCTTTCACGGTGAGACGGAGCGCGCCTTCGCCTTCGACGCGTGCAATCAAGTCGACCGCGATGGTTCTGGTTTTGGTTTCTTTTGACTCACTCATGCCTACACACTCACATGGCAAATGAGGTTCGACAACGGACGCTTCACGCTTCGTTGCGTTCCCACGCCTGGCTTTCCTCCCTGAACGGTTTCACCGCACCGTTGATGCCGCGGAACCGGCGCAATACCTCGACCGGAATGAGATTGAGTCTCTGGTGAAACTCTTTGGCCAGCGAGGCCGTATTCGGAGGGAGTCCGGGACCTTCATGCATCCCTTCGGCCGGGCCGAAACAGCCGTAACAGTCTCGGCCCATACTCGGACAAATCGCGCCGCACCCGGTTCGAGTCACCGGCCCGAGGCAGGGGATCCCCTTGGCGACCATCACGCAGACGATCTCACGGCGTTTACATTCAATGCACACACTATGTGTCGGCAGCCGTGGCTGCACACCGGCTAATAGATCGGTGAGCACCCGGAGCAATTGTGCTTTGTCGATGGGGCAGCCCCACAGTTCGAAGTCGACACGCACATGTTCCGAGATCGCCGTCGAGGTGCTCAGGCTCTGGATGTACTGCGGGCTGGGATAAACCGCCCGCTTGAACGCGTCGACATCCGCCCAGTTGCGCAACGCTTGAATCCCGCCCGCCGTGGCGCAGGCGCCGATCGTGATCAAGACCGTGGCTTGCTCTCGCACGGACAGAATCCGATGCGCATCTTCCGGCGTGGTGATGGAGCCTTCAACCAACGCGATGTCGTAGGGCCCCTCTCTCATGTCGCTGGAGGCTTCGGGAAAGTAAGCAATGTCCAAGGCCTGCCCTAACGCGAGCAGATCATCCTCTAAATTCAAGATGCTAAGCTGACAGCCGTCGCACGAGGCGAACTTGAAGATGCCGAGCTTGGGCCGCGCGGCCTTCTTCGTCTCCCCTGTCTGGTGTACACGTTGGCCCATTGTTATCAGACGCCTTCTCTGTGTTCCGGTTTGTGTGATTCGTCTGGTTTGTTTGAGGGAACGAGATAAACCAGACAAACGACACACACGGGCCCTGGTTTCACACTCCCACCTGTCCCAACCACGGCGCGACCCGATCGTAGCGCATCACCGGACCGTCCTTGCACAAAAAGTATGGACCCATCTGACAATGGCCGCACAGGCCAATTCCGCATTCCATATGCCGCTCCAGCGAGACATAGATCGCGGTCGCCGGAATCCCTCGTTGCATCAAGATCGGCACGCCCAAACGCATCATGATCTCCGGTCCGCACATCAAGACGATCGTTCGAGCGGGATCCACTCGGACTTGTTCGAACAATTCGGTCACGACACCGATATGATAGCGCCACGTCTTGTCGGGCTGGTCGCTCGTCAGCAACACCTCGGTATCGGGATGCCGCCGCCAGGCATCGAACCGCTCCCGATAGAGCAGGTCGTGCGGCGTCTTAACCCCGTGGAGAATCTTCACGCTTCCATACTGGGTGCGCCGACGGAAGATATATTCAATGGCGCCGACCACCGGCGCGCAGCCCAGCCCGCCGGTCACGATCACCACGTCGTTGCCTTGTGCGCCGTCGAGCGGCCACCCCTGCCCGAACGGCCCGCGGATGCCCAGGACGTCACCCGGCTGCAATCGGGCAATCGATTTCGTCACCCGCCCCACGACTCGGATGGTGTGGTCCAGGGACTCCGGCTCATCAGGATCCGACACGATCGAGATTGCCACCTCGCCGACGCCGAAGAGATAAACCATGTTGAACTGCCCGGCCGCGAATCGAAAGCTCCGCCGCACCTGTTCATCGACGAAGCGCAATCGATACGTGTCGATCCCCTCCGCTTCCCGGATCTTATCCACAATGGTGGCCGACTGGATCAGATAGGGATTGGCCGCGGCGTTCCCGGTGGCCTGTGAGAATGGCGTCATCATGGCTCCCTATTTACTGGACCAGAACTCATCAGCCTTCCCTCAACACTTTCAGCACCGCTTGCACCATCGCTCGGCCGTCGCCGAACAGCATGATCGTCTTGTCGGCGGCGAACAACGGATTGGGAATGCCCGCAAAACCCGGACTCAGGCTGCGCTTGATCACGACGACCGTCCGCGCCTTATCCGCATCGAGGATCGGCATGCCCGCGAGGGGGCTCGTGGGGTCGGTTCGTGCCAGCGGATTGACCACGTCGTTTGCCCCGATGACGAGCGCCACATCCGTCTGCTCGAACGTGGGATTGCTTTCGTCGAGATCTTTCAGCAACTCGTAGGGGACATTCGCCTCCGCGAGCAGCACGTTCATATGCCCAGGCATGCGTCCGGCCACCGGATGGATGGCGAATTCGACCTCGATGCCACGGTGACGCAACAGTTCGGCGAGGTGCGCCACGCTATGCTGGGCCTGGGAGACGGCCATCCCATAACCAGGCACGATCACCACCCGGCGCGCGGCATCGAAGAGCCAGGCGACTTCTTCCGGCGAGCCGGTCTTCACTCGACCCGCGTAGAGGTCTGCATCCACCCGGCCCTTCGGCGCAGGCGGATCGAATCCAACCATCACGTCCAGAAGCGATCGGTTCATCGCCCGACACATGATCTGGGTGAGAATGAATCCCGACGCGCCCACCAGCGACCCGGCAATAATCAACACGTTGTTGTTGAGCACAAAGCCTGTCGCAGCAGCGGCCAGCCCGGAGCAGGAATTGAGCAAGGCGATGATCACCGGCATGTCGGCCCCCCCGACCGGCAGCACGAGCAACAGGCCGAGCAACGACGAGACGGCCACGACGAGCCAGTAGGCGGCATGAGGTTCAGGTGTCAGCAACAGCCAGAGTCCAAGTCCCCCAGCGGCGATGGCCAGTCCGGCGTTGATCGCGTATTGGCCGGGAAACCGAACGGCGCTCTCGGTGATGAGTGCTTGCAACTTGGCAAAGGCCACGAGACTGCCCCAGAACGTCACCGCGCCGATCACACCGGAGGCGACTGCGGCCGCGGTGAAATGGCTGAGCGTCGCGATGGCCGCATCCTGGTTCTCCAACAGCCCGGCTCCGGCCACAAGGACAGACGCGCCGCCGCCCAACCCGTTCAGCACGGCGACCATTTGCGGCATGGCGGTCATCTGGATCTTCAGCGCCAGCGTCGCGCCGATGACCGATCCGATCAACAGCGCGATGGCGATCGTCTGGAAGCCCAGAATGCGCCGGTCGAGCAGCGTTAGTACGACGGCCAGGAACATTCCCAGCGAGCCCAGCACATTCCCACGGGCCGCCGTGCGCGGATGCGCGAGCCCCTTCAGCCCCACCACAAAGAGGACCGAGACGCCCAGGTAGCCGAGATTGATGAATGCGGCGTTCATGGTACCCTCTTCGGGCGAGGTCTGAACATCGCCAGCATCCGATGCGTCACGAGAAACCCGCCCACCACATTGATCGTGGCAAACACCACTGCGACAAATCCCAGCGCGCTCATAAGGATGTCTTGTTCGGACCCGGCAGCCAGCAACGCCCCGACGAGCGTAATCCCCGAAATCGCGTTCGCTCCTGACATGAGCGGCGTATGGAGCGTGGGCGGCACTTTCGTGATGATTTCGAATCCCGCAAAGAGGGCCAGCACGAAAATCGTCAACCCGATCACGGCGGTCTCCATCACGCATTTCCTTCTTCGGCGACGTCATGATGTGTGGCACGGAGCAATGCGCCGATCCTCGGATGGACCACTGCTCCACCTCGCGTCACCAGCGTCTCGCGCGTGATTTCATCCGCCATATCCACGCGCAAGAAACCGTCTTTGCACAGGTAGAGAAGAAAGTTGGCAAGGTTTCGTCCATACATCTGGCTCGCGTGCATCGGCACCGTGCTCGGCAGATTGGTCGGTCCCAGCACGGTCACCCCCTGATGCACCACTGCTTCATTTTGACGGGTCAGCTCACAGTTGCCGCCACGGTCAGCCGCCACATCCACAATGACCGAGCCCCGCGCCATTCGCGCCACCATGTCGGCCGTGATGAGCATCGGCGCTCGTTGGCCAGGAACCGCCGCGGTGGTCACGACGACATCGCTCGCGGTCACGATAGGAGTCAACAGTTCACGCTGCCTCCGATAGATGGCCTCACCCAAGGTCTTGGCATAGCCGCCTGTCTCCTCGGCCTCGCCGACCTCGGCCAGCACCTCGACGGCCTTCGCCCCCAGACTCTGAATCTGGTCCTTCACTGCCGGACGCACATCGTAGGCCGAGACGGCCGCCCCCAAGCGACGTGCCGTGGCGATCGCCTGCAACCCCGCCACGCCGGCGCCGATGACGAGGACCCGCGCCGGGGGAATGGTTCCCGCCGCGGTTGTCAGCATCGGAAACAGCTTCGGCAGGCTGGCTGCCGCCAGCAGCACAGCCTTGTAGCCCACGATGGTGGCGAGCGAGGAGAGCACATCCATGCTTTGCGCGCGGGCGAGCCGAGGCATCAGTTCCATGGCAAACACGGTCACGCCCAGATGGGCTAACTCCCTCGCCGCCTCAGGCCGCCCTAATGGATCGGTCAGCCCGATCAGCACGTGGTCCGCGCGCAGGAGGGGCAGATCGTCACGGCCCCTGTCAAAATTTGCGCCCAGGGTTCTGACCTGCAAGAGGATCTCCGCCGACCCGAACAGTTCGGCGCGATCACTCGCCACTTGCGCGCCCATCGCCCGAAAGGCTTCATCCTCGAATCCCGCGGCCTCCCCTGCTCCGGATTCAACCAGCACATGCAAGCCGATCTTGGTAAGCATCGGCACATGAGCGGGAGTCAGCGCCACCAGCGTTTCCCCCGGATACGTCTCCTTCGGCACGCCGACGACGGTTGGCTTCGGGGGCATCATGCGTGTTTCGATTCCCCCTGCCCGGGAGCCGACGTCTCCAGTAACGCCGGCAGCTCTTCGGTCAGATCAATTCCAACCGGGCACCAGGTGATGCACCGCCCACAGCCAACGCAGCCCGAGCTCCCGAACTGATCGATCCACGACGCGAGCTTGTGCGTAAGCCACATGCGATAGCGGTCTTTGATCGTCGGGCGCATGTTTTTCCCGTGGATATAGCCGTGGTCCTGAGTGAAACAGGAATCCCACAATCTGGCGTGCTCGGCGCGTTGGTGGGTGAGGTCCGGCGTTTCTTCCACGGTGTGGCAGAAACACGTCGGACAGACCATCGTGCAATTCCCGCAGGCCAGGCAGCGCGCCGCCACGTCGTCCCAGCGGGGATGCTCATGCGCGGCATACAGAGCCTGCGGGAGATGCGATCGGTCCAGGTGCCGCGTCTGGCTGCGGGCGCAGGCCTCGATCTGCTGTTCGGTCTGACGAACCAGCGTCGTCGAGGCCGGCGCGAGCGACAGCTCGCCCAGCACCTCCTCGCCCGCCGCACTGCCTACCTCCACCACAAACACCTCATCCAATTCAGTCAGCGCCAGATCGAATGCCGCGCTCGCTCGAGGGCCGGTGTCCATCGAGGCGCAGAAACAGGTGGCCAGCGCGCGAGTGCAGTTCACCGCGACCAGAAAGAGACCTTCACGACGGGCCTCATAGTAGGGGTCCCGGTAGGCATCTTTCAGAAAAATCTGATCCTGGATGGCCAGCCCGGCGAGGTCACAGGCGCGAGCCCCTACGATGGCAACTTTCTCTTGCTGAGGGAGCGTCGGGCGAGCGGAGAATCCGTTCTTGGTCCGTTCGATCTGGAGCAGCGGCTCACGCGGGGCAAAGGTGAAGGGCTTGAGGGATTGCGGCCCGTGCACAACGCCGAACATTTGGTGTGAGCCGGTGTTCTCTAGCCGATAGCGTCCCGGTTCCTGCACATCACGCCAGCCGATCGGCAGATCCGACACCTGCCGGATCGTGTCCCACATGACCGCCCCGTCGCGGACCGTCGGAGCGACGACGCGATAGCCCCTGGCCTGCAACAGATCGATCAGCCGCTGCAACGAGGATGTCGGCAAAAGCGCGAGGGCCTGCTCACTCCCGGACTTCATGCATCTCCTTCATCACGATCTCCTCCACATCCAACACAATCGTGTCGGGCGACTCGATCACGGCAGCGGCTCACGTGCGTCTGTCGCTGGCAGGTTGTCCCTGTCATCCGACCCAGCGTGACAAGCCACGCATACCACAGAGGAGCCAGGAAGATCATGCCGCCGAGAACCGTGTGCCATTCTTCATGCTGCTCCCCTCCTGAAGTCCAGACGATGACGGTTACACCGTTGGCCGCAGCAACACGACAATGGACCGCGCGTTCACGAGATAGCGCGGAGCGGGCACCGGCAACTCGGTGCCTGGCTCACAAAAATCTTGCGGGCTGTCGAGGCTCGTGTCGATGACCCGCCTCCAGTGATGGGCTGGTCCATCCTGGATAGTAAAGGCCAGATCCTCCCAATAGGCGTTGATCATCACGTAGAGATCGTCGTCCTGTTGGGACGTCCCGCGCAGACAGAACGCCACGCTGTGGGAATGGTAGGAGAGATCGACCGCCTGTCCGACCCCATGCCAACGGATGTCCTCACGCCAGAAGCGGCTGCGGCAGAGCGAAGGATGGGCTTTCCGGAACGCGATCATGCGTTGGAAGAAGCGAAAGATATCTCGGTTCTGCTGTAACCGGTTCCAATCCAGCCAGGTGGTGTCATTGTCCTGATTGTACGGATTGCTGTTGCCTTGCTGGGTCTGCATGAACTCATCGCCGGCCCGCAACATGGGGGTGCCGTTTGACAGGAACAGGAGACAGCAAAAGTTCTTGATCTGCTGTTTGCGCAGCCTCGTGACCTCCGGCAGAACCTGCTCATCGCCTTCCACCCCACAATTCCAACTGTAATTGTCGGCCGGCCCATCGGTGTTCTGATGGCCGTTGGCCCAGTTCCGCTTATGGTTATAGGCCACGAGGTCGTACAGAGTGAACCCGTCGTGCGAGGTGATGTAGTTGAGGCTTTGGAATGGGCGAAAGGCATGCAGGAGGTCGTCCGGGAACAGATCATCGCTGCCATACAGGCGGGACATGAGGGAGGGCACGAGGCCGGGATCTCCCTTCACGAACCGCCGGACCTCATCACGGAATCGGCCGTTCCACTGGGCCCATCGCAGTGCAGGCAGGCTCCGTCCCAACTGGTAGGCCCCCGCCGCATCCCAGGGTTCGGCAATTAAGCGGATATCCGCCAGGTCGGGGTCGGAAGCGATGTCGGAGAACAGCGGAGGAATGTCCCAGTTCAGCGATCCGTCTTCGTTCCTGGCAAAGATGGACGCCAAATCGAACCGGAACCCATCGACGTGCATGTCTCTGACCCAGTGCCGCATGCTGTCCAGGATGATCGTGCGCACGTAGCGGTTCACGCAGTTGAGAGTATTGCCCGTCCCGGAAAAATTCGCATAGGGATCCCACGGCTTGTCGGACATGAAATAGTAGGTACTGTTGTCAATCCCCTTGAAGCTGTAGACCGGACCGGCCTGGTTGCCTTCGACGGTGTGGTTGTAGACCACGTCGAGCACCACTTCGATGTCCGCCTCGTGCAGCGCCTTCACCAGGGAGCGGAACTCATGGTGCTGATCACAGGTTGTCTTGCTCACCGCGTAGGCGTGGTGGGGAGCGAAGAAGTTCAGCGGCATATAGCCCCAGGCGTTTCCTTCCTGGGGGTCGTATTGAAAGACCGGCATCAACTCGACGACGGTGATGCCCAGTTGCTTCAAGTAGGGGATCTTCTCAATGAGCCCGGCGTAGGTGCCCCGTCCGTCCGGCCTCACCCCGGAATGGGGGTGGTTGGTGAACGCCTTCACGTGCAGCTCATAGATGATCGCATCCGACTCGTGCCGAGGACGTTTGTCGTTACCCCAATCGAATACATCTTCGCAGGAGGAGAGGAGTCCGAGTGGTGCCTTGCCGGCGTTGGATCCGGGTCCGATGGCCGCCTGCCGCTCGAAGGCCGGCGGGAAGAAAACCGCCCGAGCGTAGGGATCAAGGAGGACTTTCTGGGGATCGAAGTGGTGCCATTCGTATCGCCCGTGCGGTTCGGGTCCATCAATCCTGTAGGCATAGTACCGAGCCTCGTTCGTCAGATGCCTGGGAATGCGACAGTGCCAGACTCGCCCGGACTTGTGTTGCAGATAATCAAACTCGTAGGTGAACACGGGATGGATCACGTCATCTTCCTTATACAGCAGTAATGCCACACGATCCGCATGCTTAGAGTACAAGGCAAAATTATAGGCCTGCTCCTCTGCAATCCAGGTCATGCCTAACGGAAAGGAGGACCCTTCGACGGAACCCCAACGCAACATCTCTTCCCTCCAAAAACACCAGACGTCAGTGTAATCCCTACCAGCGACGTCACAATCTGCGGGCTGACCAGGAAGACCAGTCCTTCCGCATGCTATCCGGTTTCACGCGAGAGCCGACGCCGCCACGCTGGTGGCCGCCGGTGAGAGGCCGCACCCACCCACGCCACGATGTACTCCGGATCGTCCGGCTATGGATGCAGCCGCCCCCCCTCGCTTCCCTGCGCTCGATGAGCCTGACCATATTGCCCCGCTTGGCCGCCTGAGTTGCTGCCGTTTGGCCGGCCTGGCTGCTTCCGACTTCCCCAGAGGCATTGTGCCCCCTCAGCTCTCAGCGATCAACCTTCAAGGTTCGATTTCTTCTGCGACTCACACGCCAGGCCGCCCATAGGAGATACAGAACAACTATCACGCCGATGAGTTCCACGAGATGGACAAGATGCCACCCCTCGACCAACTCGACTTCCACGACGACGAGCAGCACCGTCGCGACCAGAAACACGAGCCCATGCCGGCGCGGCAGGCTGATCACCTCGCGGAAGAATGCGGCGAGCCAACCGTCACGCTCCTTGGACGATTCCATCGGTCTTATCCCTCTCTCCTATTGGTCGAGCCTCATACACGACACCCTGCCACGGCAACCACATTCGCTTTGATCTGAGGCCATTATATGAACGAGCCGTCGATAGACATGCACAATGAACGGCAGCAAGAGCAATGCCTTACAGGCTCCGCAGCAACCGGGAGGAGACTTTCTTGAGGTTTCACGTAACTCGGTGTGCTCACCATGAGACAAGAGGGACATTTAGCCCCAGCGAAGAAACTGTACGGGGGCAGAACACCGCACTGAGACAAAGACCTTACCTAGCAAACTACGCCATTGGATAAGTTGTCCGGCTGAGCTCCTGTCTCTTCCCCAACACCCAAATGGCAGTTCAAACGAGAGCGAGGTTGCTGGTTCAACAGTCCTTGCTAGCGGCGCATTTGAAGTAGCCGGTTGTTCATTTTGTTACCCGCGCTCATAACGGCGAAAACTCACAAACAATTTCAGTTCGTTATAAAGAGCAAACGATGTCCCCTCAATAATGGAGAACCGTTTGATCTCGTCCTAAAAAGGCATCACACGGGCTCGATAGACGGCCAGGAGAACGGCGCTGACGGGCGCTTTACATACTCCACAGTAAAAAGGAAGCACATGGGAGATTGGTCTCTCAGCTCCCCCACTCGGTTGTCCATTTGGTTGTCCACGCTCACCACGGCAGAAAGACACCAGCAGTTTCAGCTCGTTACAAAGAACAACTACGTCCTGAAAAGGCTGGCGTCGACAGTTCGATTCTGTCCCTCGGCACCACATCCCATTAAAAATATTACGGAAATCCAGCTTCTTCCCGCCCCTTCAAAAAACCACGATTTCAGCATTTTTCAGTCTATTTCGCCCGATTGGTTGTCCAAATGGTTGTCCAAAAGTAATCGCAGTAAACCGGCATCAGAGGCTCATATCCAATCATTTTTCCACTCAAGAAGAACCCCGTTTTAAACCCCAATTCACTTTTCAGCTCCACTCCCTCCTCGTCACTACCCCTAATCATCAGCACAACACACCGTAGCCCCCAATCACCGCCTGAAATTCCATAGCATGCTGCGATTTACCTCATCGAGAAGCATTGTCATGACACTGTCTTGACAACGACCCATTCTTGGGCTACCTTCAATAACCAAGAGAGGTGACACGATGGCAGTACGCGCCGTTCGCAGTGAGAAACTGGATCTTCGGCTGAGTTCCTCAGATAAACGGATACTGGAAGCAGCGGCATCTGTTTCCAGTCGGTCGGTGAGTGACTTTGTCCGTGAAAGTGCGCTGGCCCGCGCTGATGAAACTCTGGCGGATCGTCGCACCTTCCTGCTGAGCAAAGCGAAATGGGCTGAGTTTCAGACGGCGCTCGATGCTCCGACTCGCCCCCTTACTCGCATGAAAGAACTCCTGACTGAGCCAGGATTCTTTGACGCCCCCCCTCTTCACCGCACGACAAACAAGCGTTGACTCGAAAGATCGAAAAGCTTCAGCGACATCACGCCGTTGATGCGTTCGACTGTGGGCGGGAAGATCTGAATCGTTTTCTCCAGCAATACGCCTTACCCAATCAACACAGCGGGGGCTCACAAACCTATGTGGGATTGGTCAATGACACCGTCGTCGGCTATTACGCGCTCGCGGCGGGATCGGTCGAACAAGACGTCGCCCCCGAGCGAGTAAAGAAAGGACTCGCAAAACATTCCATTCCGATCATGCTACTTGCTCGGTTAGCTGTAGCCCTCCACTGGCAGAAACAAGGCGTGGGTGCCGCACTCTTGAAAGATGCGACGCTACGAACTCTACAGGCCGCAGATATCGCCGGAATTCGTGCCCTGGCAGTCCATGCCAAAGATGAGGCAGCGAAACAGTTCTACGAGCGTTTCGATTTCCTCCCCTCCCCAAGCGATCCGTTACATCTCTTCATGCTCCTCAAAGACCTTCGAAAGCTCGTCTCGTAGGACGCTCTCTCATCAAGACCGTCGCGGCCAACCTCTCTCCCCGTTTCTATTCACCACGGCAAGTCGCCGGGGCAGGTCAAAAAACAGAAGCTCACGCTCGCCGACTTCTGCCGGCTTCCCGCCAACGATAATCCCGACGATCGTGGCGGACAGTTTTGGCAATATCTGGTCGCCAATCGCGCGGGCAACACCCATTAGATTACCGGGGCGCCGTCGATCTTCTTCGATTTGATGAGCGGCAAGATCCGCTGCCCATCCATACTATTCGCCCCCCTCACTTCGACGTGGAGCCCGAAGTGGGTGGTCAAGACGTCGAGTAGCATGTTTACCCGCCGAGCGCGCCACGTGTCCGGGGCCTGAGCCTCGTCCTCGCTGACGGACGAGACATAGTCCTGGCAGATTGATGCGAGTTGGAAGCCGGGATCCAGGGATCCCGTGGCCTGCTCCGCGAGCCGCCGGGCCATTGTGATCGCCTCCTCCTGTTCCTGGCTCAAGAAATATTTTACACCCCGGCGAGAGGGCTCCACGGGCTGTCCGCCCGTCGCGACGGGGCCACCGATCGCGCCGGTCCGGACCTGGGCGACGTAGTCTTGAAATTGGTTGGTCGGCAGCTCTTTGGCCGCAGCCAGAATCTCCGCCCGCCGTGGCGTAAGACGCCCGGCTTTCTGCAAGGGGACCAGAGTCTTGGCTTTCGTCCACCCGATATCTGCTAGCGTCTCTCTTGAAATCTTCGCCTCTTCAACGAGCGTCCGCTCCAGACTCACGAACACCCTGGCCGTTTCGGGGTGAATGTTGGTGTCCGATTCGGCCCACCCCTCGAAGCTGTCAAAGCCCCACCCACGATAGAGGCCGTCCCGCTGGACGATCCGCAGGAGTTGCGACAAGCGCAAGAATTTGCTCGAGACCTCCCGCGCGAGCGTCTTAATCTCAACTCTGATCGCGTCCGACGGTGTCGTAGTCTCCACTTTCAGCACCGCCACGCGGCTGGCATGAATCACGATGTCCTGTGCTGTAGCTGTCGTCATGTCTCCTCCCTGTGTGTCTCTCGTGAAAGATTAGCGTTGGCTCTCTCTAGCATCTGGCCGACCGGCTATTTAAGATGCTCACGAAACCACTGCCGCCCCGCCCGGTTCGACCAGTCCAGCGACTCGGTAAAAAATGCGATCTGCTCCTCCGTCCAATCCTCGCACCCCCAGCCCCCGTCCCGCGTATCCCGCATATACTGGGCGGCCTGTGCTGGCGACAATTCGACCGTCTCCCGCCAATCCCCGCAGATCCGCCCGAGTGCGTCGGTCTCGAGGTACTGAATCGACAGTGTGAACTGATTCTGCTCGCGCTGGAGTTCGAGCCAAGCGACGTGTTGATCGTTCTCGCCGGGCTCGTCGTGCGTAATCGTATACGAGGTCCACACCCGGCGCTCGTAGTTTATTTCCCCCTCTAACAGCCGACGAGATTCCTGCCATGCCGTGATCATCTGCATGCGTGTGATCGCGGGGTACGACGCCCCGGTCCGCAGCACGTAAATCAGCGCGGCCATGGTCACCGGCTCGACCGAGGATTGGTTGGCGTGATACATGGCCAGCAGCTCCAGGACGACCGCCTCCCGCCGATCCCGACACTGCTTGAGCCGGGCCATCACCTCGTCCGCCTGTGTTTCGATCATGTCACGTAATGTGTCACTCATCATGAATCTCTCTTCAATAGTTGATCGGGTTAATATGATGGACCATCGTCGCTCCATGAGCCAGCCGGGCCGCCAAGAGCGACTCGACCAACGTCCGGTATTGCTTGATCGTCATCGGTCTCACTTGACTCCCTTTTCTGGCTTCTTGCGGCGCTCTTCGATCGCCCGCTTGATCTCCTCCTGCTCCTGCCATTTCTCGAACCGTCGCTTCGCCATGCTCATGCCGACACCTCCTCCTGGCTCACGGACGGCAACAGAATCGGCCGCGCCGTAGCTTCCGACAGCTCCACGACTGCGACGGCGCGCTGATAATAGATGTTGCTCCAGCCCTTCTTGCGGTACGCGTCGCTCACATATTCTCCCGTGGTGCACTTGCGATAGCCGCACCGCACCCGCTCTACTACCTGATCAACCTGCCCAATCACGATCGCGGTAGACTTGTGACATCCGTCCCGCTTCGCCACCCGATTTGCCGCCTTCATCAGCGCCTGGGGCGCGGGTCCATCATCCAGCGTCACCCGCAACTGCAGATCAGCGCTCGCTCCCGCCTGTACTGTGACTCCCTTCATCGTCTGCCTCCATCTGTTCCGTGCCAGCTGAATTGCCGGCCACAGTTACAGTATGCGAAGCCGGCGCACAGAAGCGCAGGAATTACCGCGCCACTTTGGCAGTTGTGGTGGCAGATTCGCGCGAGGGTCTGCGCGAAGGAGCGAGAGGGAGGAGGGTCGGATGCCGCCTCCCTCTTGGCCTTCATTGGAGCAGGTCGTTGTAGTCATCGCAGGCGGGGTTGTGAGCAGCGGTGAAGAAGCCGTGCGTCTGGCATCGGCCGGCGTCGGCGTTCCAGTGCGAACACGCGCCGCAGCGTCCAAGGATCCCTTGACAGCCATCGGCAATTGGGTCGCGATCTGGTCGCGGACGGCTTGTTTATGGCCCTTGGCCCGGGCCGCCTGTGGCCCCGTCGCGACGGGCGCCGGGTCATGGGCGGCCTCCGTAAGTGGCGTGAGCGTGGGTGTGTCGGTTGTGGTGTCTGGTGTCATGAGTCATACCTCCTACAGTACGGGTTATTCAGAAATCGTCCAGGCCGCCTGGTGAGCCTGGTACGTGTGGGACGGTTTTCTTAGAGCACCGTGCCTTACGAGGAGGATGAGATCTGAAATCACGCGACGTCGTCGGATTAGGAGACAGGATGGGAGGAGTGCTGGCGAGGAGTAATTAGGGAGGAGAGAGGGTTTGCGCGAGGGGCAAGAGGGGGTCGGATCAGATGCCGCCTCCCTCTTGCTGGTGAGGATTAAATGATCGTGCCCTGTTGCTTGTCGCGCTTCTGGACCAGATAGGCCACGGCTTGCTCGCGCGTCTTCCCGCGCTTCAAATTCCCCATGATTGATGCCACGGTGAGCCCGTGCCGCGCCGCCAATTCCACAATCGTCTCGGGCGGGTGCTTCACCCGTTCGACGGCCGCGTCGAATGTGAGCCCCTTCTTCATAAAGTAGTCGGTCTTCCGATAGGACACCCCGACACGATCACACGCCGCGGCGAGCGTCAGGTCATCCTCCCCAACTTTGATCTTCTGCGCATTGCCCGCCGGAGCAGGCCGATCGCGCGGAGCAGGCCGATCGCGTTCCCCGGTCCGAATACGCCTCACTGACTCATCGATCGTCCGGCGTTTTCTGACGTAATGATAATGCAGCGCAGCAGGAGATACGCCGAATTTTTCTGCGGCCTGGGTGAGCGTATACGTCACGTTGTCGATCTCGACGGGAATGTTCGTGGATTTGTTGTTCGCCTGCTCTTTGTGGCCCGCCCACTTAATATTCGGCTCGACGGTGCCGTCGGGGCGTGTGATCATCACATAGCCCTGATCATTATCGATACGTTCAACCGTCGGTTCCCCCTCCGGCCGGTCTCCCATGACCTCGTAAAATTGCTCAAACTTCCCAAGGTTTTTCTCGTCGAACGTCCGCCCCTTGGCGATATACGCGGGGTCATGCTTAGCGCGTCCCTTGGCGTTGATCCACCCCCGATACTCCACCGTGCGGGACATGCCATGCGTCGTCGTTTTTCCGGTATTCGCGCAGCTCTTACACTGTCGCCCACCACTCCGAATAAAGTCCTTGGAATAGGCCACGCGGCGGACGACCGCCTGATCCGGAGGGCACGACTTACAGATGATATCGATATACGGACTCCCGGATGGACCAATCACCACGTCACCCACGACCCGACACTTCTCGTATTCAGCCTGGACCGGCGGCAGCGTCTTTTTTCCCATCTCTCATCTCCTCCTTAACGATCTAAAGATAGGATGAGACGGACACAGAGAGAATCGCGCGAAGATAAGAGACAGCGAATGCGGATTACTGGCAGAAATAAGAAGACAAGCAGTCTTGGACCCGTCGCGACGGGCTACTGTGCTTGATCGCGCTGGGCGGTCTCTTGGCTGGAGTCAGTCGCGACTGGCTGGCCGTCTTGCTCTTGGCCCTGATCCGCAGCCTGACCCTGGACCTGTTCGGATCCGGGTTCGCCCGGGGCTTGCTCACCGGGGTGTCCGGGTGCGCCTCCGGCTTGTTGCGGTTCTGCGACTTGCTGGGCCTGGAGTTGTTGGAGGTAGATGCCCTGGAGGGAGGGGTTCAGCGGCGCATCTTCCCAGGGCTCGCTGGTAAGCTCGATGCCCTCGCGCTCTTTCATTTTGTAAACCGCAGGTTGGAGGTTCAATTCCTCTCGCCAGCTCCAGAACATCTGCTGACGATTCAACTAACTGTTTAACCTCTGAGTCGGTTGTCTCCGCCATGATCTCGTGGCGTAATTCCTTTGCCCACCCGCATGACTCGTCGTTTCCAATGGGCTCATAGCTCCCGACCCGATAGATCTCTACGGTCCCGGTGCCATCGTCAAAAGAGTCCACGTCCTGCTCGCGGAACCCCTTGCCACTCAACAGGTCATCAATCTCGGCCCGGGCCTCTACCTTGGTCTCAAACGCCCTGTGTGCGTGCTGGTCGAGGTTCGGACCGACATATTCGCGCTCCACAACGTAATACGTATCGTGCTCTACGAGCGATAACTCCTCATGACAGCGGGTCCGGACCGTCTCGATCGCAGCCGTATGCTAATCATGAAAATGTCGTTGTGAGCTGAGCGGCAGAATAGTGGACGCCACTTTACGGGTATTCCGGGAAATTCTCGCGAAGGATCTGTCGAATTCCCGATAGCAGGAAGGGCGTCGGCACCTGACTCTCACCCCTCCTAGCCTCTTGGTTTGTCAGGATGAGAGTTGTCGAGGGGCAATCTGGGAGTCGTTCCCCATTGCGACGGGCGTACTCGAATCCGGCCAGCCATAGTATTGACGTGATCACTTTGTTGACCGACCACTGGGTGCGTGCTCTGGGTGATATTTGGACTGAGCGCGGTTTTTGAATGCGAAGTGAATTGGACCAAATTAGCAACGGATAAACAGGCACCTCGGCGGCGGCGATAGTCGTTCCTACCCGTTTGTGTTTTCCCCCCTGCTACACTTTTAGGGCTCATCGCTCATTGCGGATGACGGCGTCGTCTCTCCTCACCCGAGAGACCGCCGACTCCCAACGGGCAGTTTTGTCCTACCTCTCTCTTGAAAGGGGGCAGCTATGCCTCAACAGTCGTCCGTCTCTAGTGTGGTCAAACATCTCACGGCGTCGCAATTGGCCGATCGTCTCACGGTGTCAGAGGATCATCTCCGGCGCGCTATCCTTGGGCAGCCGGGAGGAATCCCTGGCCTCAAATTGAGCGACGGTCCACGTGCGCAATGGCGCATTCGATTGTGTGACGTGGAAGCCTGGGAGCAGACCAAGTTGGTGTGCTACGATGCCGCACCCACGCGGCCGCGTCGCCGCTAGAGACGGCTTCATGGCCCGGCGGGTCATCGATGCCGCCGGGCCCCTCTTCATGAATAGGTAGTGGACGGATGAAGCACGAGAAGAAGAAAACGATCGCGCCGACGGCGCACCGCGGCGGACGCGTTGAGAACATCGGTCCGAAGAAGCAACTCATTACGTGGCATCAGGGACGCGGCGGCCGGAATATTCGACTCAAAGTCAACGGCACGCGTGAGAGTGCGGAAAAGATCCTGAACAAACTCCGGGAGGAGTTCTACGCGAAGGTCCATAAGATCCGCATCGACCATGACACGACGATCACGGACCTCGCGGACCTCGTGCTCGACGATTATGTCTCGAACAACTACAAGGACCTCCGTGGCGCGAAGCAGCACCGAAAGTTCTGGACCGAACTCGAGCCGTCGCGACGGGCGGACACCATCGATGCTGACCAATTGATGGCGTGGAGCAAGGAGTGGCGCGCCGGTGGGCTCTCGCCAGCTCGGGTGAATCGGCGGATGTCATTCTTGTTGCGCGGCTTTCAGATCGCCTGCGAGCGCGAGATCCTCCCCGCCAAGCCCCGCTGGACGGCCCTCAAAGAAGCACCTCCGAGAAGTGGAACGAGATCGTGGGAGGAATTCGTCGCCGTCCGTTCCGCACTGCCCGCCCATGCCAAGATCCCGGTGACCATTGAATTTTGGCTCGGCACGCGCGCGGGAGAGACCCACGCGTTGGAATGGCCGCAGGTCCGGTTTCATCACAGGAACGAAACCGTTGAGATTCGACTCAAGGCGATCGATACGAAAACAGGAGAACAGCGGGTCGCGATTTTGGGGGGCGATCTCTATCGCGTTCTCGCAGACTGGCACACCTTCACGAGATCAGCCTATCCCCATGCGAAGACGGTCTGTCATTACAAAGGCCAGCCCCTCCGATCCATCAAGACGGCCTGGCAGACGGCGTGCGTGCGTGTGGGGCTCGGTGTGTTCCTCAATCCCGAGGGTCAAGAGGTCGGCCATCGCCACTATCGCGGCGCGCTCATTCATGATTTCAGGAGGACCGCGGTGAGCAACATGGAAGACGCCGGCATCTCAAGAAAAGTCGCGATGTCCATCAGCGGACACCGGACGGATAGTATTTTCCGTCGCTACCATATCGTCAAAAAATCCGACCTCGAGAAGGCCGGACGACTGCTTCTCGCGCATCATGAACAGGAGCACGGCGTCGCTTCAGCTCCAGCACCCGCTCCTGAAAAAGTGTTCACTAAATGTTCACCGATTCCACAAACCCCCTCGAATTACCCCGGATCTGACCGGATCCGTCGAATGAGCAAAAAGCGATAATCTCCTCGTCCAGATAGGTCAGAAGTGCGCTAGGCGCGGCATTTGCTTACCATGGCAAAAATGGCAGTGATGGGTTTTGTAAACCGCAGGTTGGAGGTTCAATTCCTCTCGCCAGCTCCAGAATATCTGCTGACGATCCACCTCTTGCTCTTGCGGCTTGCAGAACTGCCGCTTTCCCTCCAACTCAGTCACTTTAACCGAAATTGCAACCACGATAATGGTAGCTCGTACATACTCTGAAACGGTAGCCCCCGCTTCTTGGCGCACTTCTCAATCAGCCTTCGCTCCCCAGGCGTGACTTTAAACTGCATCAGCTCGGTTCGTGGTGGTCCCATAACAACCTCCAATTGAAATACTCATAGCAGTGCCATGCTAAACTGCAATACTTGAGGTATTAGCTGTCAAGAGGAGGACGTAATCTAGATGATCCTGAAACTATCGGCCTAGTGATGAGCGTTGGCGATGTAGGGTGTGGATACCCTGCTAGAAATCATGAGCAATGTGTCGCTGAGCTTGAACGATCGAGGGGCTAGTAGCAACGAGACAAATGATCCGCTCGAAGCGCGTTCTTGAAACACTAAGTCTTCTCCACAAGAAATAAAAATTCCCTATTAGGCAATTCGGCATCGCGTACCCATTCGTTTGTCCAACGCATGTCTGCCATTACGTTCTTTCGGTAATCAATTTCCCTTACCTCAACAAGCCTCCCATTTTCGGTAATCACCGCATTGAGTTCCTCGGCAGTTGCCCGACCACCGGAACTATACGACAGTAAAATGTGGCGGGCGTTAGCTTTCTTCAATACTTGCCGTATGGACTCAACAGCAATAAGGCAACCGTTCTCATTCCGCCTGAATTCTTCAAAAACAGAAGGTGCGACGACATCCGAAGTATCCGCTCTTCGCTTAGCTTTCCCAAATAGCTTCGGTTGATCGTTCAAGCAGACGCTTGTCCAGACGTGGTAGTAGGCCGCGTAGCGAACACGTGAGGGGGGCATTTTGTCATTGTTTGATCCATAGGGCGGATCGAAATACGCTAAGTCAACCTCGACATCAGGAACCAAATTAAGGATGTCTTTTCTGTGCACCTCGTGAGGGGCATGCTTGGGAATAAGCGCTGGAGGCTTTAGCCAGAGGGGTTTATAAGACCTCGCAGACCACTCATTGAGATAAGAAGCAAAGTGTCCTAATGTGCTGTCCACCTCATCGAGCGCGTAGATAAGGCTTGTCAGGAGCACTGATCTTTCAACCGATGATAGCTTTAGACGGTCTATCTCTTTTCTAATTGCGTCTAGCCGAGTAGTATTTTTTCTTTGCCAAGGCTTTTTTAGACCATCCGCTCCAATGGAACATCCCTCTCCAGGGTCACCACCATAATTCTCAGTGAACCAGCCCTCTTCGGGTGGCAGATGATTTAAGTGTTCAATGAGCGGAGCGTAATGCGAACACGAATGTTCATTAAGGAGGTAGCAGGTAGCAAAAACCTCCGACCAAACTGACACATCGTTTGCGATGACTGTGTAGCCGCATTGAGAGAGAGCTTGGGAAACGCGCGTTGTCCCAGCAAATCCGTCAAGAACCGTCTTGGGCTTTACCTTCCGAATCAAGGATAGTATATGCGGTAGAAGCTTTAGCTTAGAACCGGCATATTTGATGCCTTCCGTTTTCGGAGCATCTATGACGACATCATCAAATAAACTGAGCGTTTCCATATTACTTTAGCGCCGACATCCTTTTCTGGGATTCGATGTCCTTTTGTAGTTCCTTAAGTGCCGCGTTGTGACCAGTGGAAGTGGCGATCAAGGCATGTGAGAACAACTTCACTAAGACAAGGTTGTGCGCATAAGTGATCCAACCATCTGTGACACTATCGAAGTATTTCAGGCCGTTCTTTGTGTGCGTCCAAAGACCTCTTTGAAGCGCATTGGCTGTCCCGCTGCCGTAACGCACTTCGCAAACATAATCTCCATCGCCGTCATAGAACCGATAGACAGGATGTTTCCTGCCCTTACCCACTTCTTCCAAAACAACCCTCGAGATTTGCTTTTTCGCTCTTTCGTGATCGAAAACGAGGACATTGCAGCGCTGTCTCTTTTCGTCATAGATCAATGGCAGTATGTTGAGGCTGCTGAAGTCGGCAAACACAGGGTCAGCCCAGAGTGCTGAGATTGCGCGATGCCCTTGGATCAGCTTCCCCATTTGTTGAAGCTTCGGGAACATCAGAAAATTCTTGTCTGTGGAGAGCTGTAGCGGCCCATCACCATAGGCTTTTAGGCTCAAGGGAAACTCGGCTTTTGTTACCTCATTGATGATCTTGATGTCTTCTTCATGCTCCTTAGCCCGATATAGGTCTTTACCTACATGAATGGACTTGAAGTCGTACATGTATTGGTTGATGAACTCCGCCATGGCAATTTCAGCTAGGTCGCCATGAGTCTTGTTTCCAATGAGTCGCATCGTGAAAATGTTGCTAAGAGTGGTCGTAATAAGATGAGGATTCTTGCTGATGAGCAGCTTGAACCTTAGTGCGAACTCTTTGTATGGCGTCATATGTACTTTTTTGATTAATTAATCGGTCGTTCAACGGCCGGACGCTATAGTAGCGAACTTCAGCGCCTGTTGTGACCGGAGTGTATGCTGTTGCTGCAATCCGGTCAATTCATACCTCCGCTAAGTTGACATCAAAGCGAATGGAAATGGTTATACTTCCATTCCCTGTTTGTGGCGTTGAGGTATTTGAGTTTGTAGCGGGGGAAGTCTCACGATACCCCCCCCCTACCCCCTTGAGACACGCCCACGTGACCGCAGGCGAGGAAAGAGGGGGAAACCTGTTGTGGGTGGCTTACTCCGGGGTGGCAATCGCGCCAGGAAAAGCGACCTGGCACGACTGCAGCCCCGTTGCTCGCAACTAGGAATTAGTCTCCTGCCCGGACGTAAACACCCCTGAAAAGTAGACAGATCAAGTGGACACACTAGAATGTACCCACCTGACATAGGAGATGATTAAGGCAAAAAGAAAGGGCCACACCTGATAAAGACGTAGCCCTCTTCAGTTAAATACTGCTGAGTGTACCTTAGTTGTAACCCAAACTCTGATGTCAGGCCGACTTTCGTGTCCTATCGGTCGGCTTCCATCAGGGTCGACTCATCCTCCAGCTCTTCGATGTCCGCATCGCTCTTTCCCTTGGTGGTCGAGGGGTGGAGTCCGTATTTCCGCAACATCTTATAGAAGTCCGCCCGATACCGGCCGGCAAACTGGGCGGCGCGGG